>SAMEA3663095__coassemble_970_pt1 | contig 30323 bp, 20 predicted proteins | sample SAMEA3663095__metabat2_low_PE_016 | metagenome-assembled genome bin SAMEA3663095 (sample SAMEA3663095) | pig gut metagenome | biome: pig gut; feature: pig-associated habitat; material: faeces | place: France | collected 2012
CGCTTGGTGGCGGGGTCGGTCGTGTCGGCCGACCGGCACACCGCGGGTAGCAGGAACAGCAGTAGGGCGAGCGTGGCCCTGAGGCCGTACCGGCTGAGCCAGTGCCAAAGGAGCGTTGGGAGAGGATATTCTGTTGCTTGGTGAGTCATCGATTGTAGGATTTGTTGTGGTGGCCGTAGCTGTCAGGCGGAGGCCCTTCTACCTGCTTGCACACTGCAAAAATAGTAATTTTTTCGGTCAACCTACCCATTGGACCTAAAAAAATCATTCATTTGCTGTTATTTCCTGCCAAGCTCCCATCCGCTTCCCGCCTCAGCGTTTCCGTATGAATGGAGTAGAATCAGTCTGGGCCGATTCATGCTCTCATTGAAATCCTTGAGTCCCAAAGCATGCCCAAGGCACCATGCTCGGATTTATTTAGGTGTACGGCACTACGACGGTCTCTGTGGCGGACTCGGCCAAGGTGCCGCTGGCATGCCGTGCCTGTTTGGTTTAAAACTCCATGCCGGCGCCCTTTTCACCATGTACTAAATTTATAAAAACTTTTAAAGAACTATGGCAACAAAGGCTATCAACAATTATTCCTATGATCGCAACACCATCAAGGCAGGCATTCTCCACTTTGGTGTAGGCAATTTCCATCGTGACCATCTCAAATTTATGACATCACGTCTGTTAGAAGATTCCCTTACAGCATGGATGGCGGATCTGCGGTGCCATGATTCTGCCGGGCGACGAGAAACACTACGAAGCACTGAAGGCTCAGAACGGCGAATATTCACTGACCGTCTGCGGACGCGACGGCAATAACGAGGTGTATCGTCTGGGAGCACTCGTAGAACTGTATTGGGGATATGAGAACAAAGATGCTATCTTCAATAAAATGCCAATGCTGAAAATCAATTAGATACATGAGATATACCTGCGATGTGGGTTAAGGCCGCGTACTCGGTGAGGGTGTGGGAGTGAACTGAAGTTGGTTGGCGTTTGTCATGTGATTGGATGGCATTCGCCACAGAAGCGTGTGGCGTCCGCCACAATACATGTACAGTCCTGCTGAGAGTCGTCCGTTGCAAGGGTAAAACTGAACAATACATTTTGATGAAATAAGCTCTTTGTCTAAGTGAGACATTTTTTACATTGTTCGCACTCCGCAACCAATGCCACTGAAAAGTGTCGTCTTAAAAGTGTCCGGAATGAAAACCGGAAAACGTCCGAAGTGCTGATTATCAACGACTTCGGACGTTATAGTTGCGGAGGCAGGATTCGAACGTGCGACCTCCAGGTTATGAGCCTGGCGAGCTACCAACTGCTCCACTCCGCGATGTTTTCACCAATTTTTTTTGTGATTGGTCTCTTTCTTTTTTTGCGACTGCAAAGGTACATACTTTTTTGCTAACTACCAAATTTTTTTTGAGTTTTTTTAGTTTTCTCCTCGAAAAGCTTTATTTATGTCCGTTTATATAGATAAGTCAGATTCCTGAATGTTGAGAAGAGATGTGTTATCAGTACCTCAAAGAAAGATATTTCGTCGGCAGTAGAATCGAAAGTACTTTTAGATGGCGTTTTGCTGTTAGTAGCCTACTGCTTTGTGTATTAACGGAAGCTGATTTCGCTCTAATACTTATGCTTTGAAGGCTAATGTAGTTTTATTGTATCGTTTTTTTGTTTATTTTTGTTTGTTATTAGAAATAAAAGAGTTATTTTTGCACACGCAAATCAGTATGTGCAATTTTTCTATTGGGAGGTTGTTTAGATTATGTCGATATCAAAAACAAGACAGAAATTAGTAGATGTAGCTCGCCAGTTGTTTGCGAAAAACGGATTGGCAGGTACGACAATGAATGATATAGCTGTCGCCTCGGGCAAAGGGCGCCGCACCCTTTACACCTATTTTAATAGGAAAGAGGATGTCTATTTTGCCGTGATAGAGTCCGAATTGGAGCGGTTGAGCGATAAGCTTGATGAGGTTGCAGCAAAGAAGATTCGTCCTCAGGATAAGATAATAGAGCTCATCTATACCCATCTGAGTATGATTAGAGAAACTGTGGTCAGGAATGGTAATTTACGTGCGGAGTTCTTTCGTAATATCTGGACAGTTGAGAAGGTGAGGAAGAATTTTGATGAGGATGAGATAGAAATACTTCGCAAGGTATATGCTGAAGGCAAGGCAGATGGCGAGTTTGACATTGAAGATGTTGATCTTGTTGCTGATATTACGCATTATTGTATCAAAGGTCTTGAAGTGCCATTTATTTACGGACGTCTTGGGCATGGACTGACAGAAGAAGCCAGCAAGCCACTTGTGACAAAAGTTGTGTATGGCGCGTTAGGAAAAAGGCATTGAAATATACTAACCGTAAGGTTTATCCGTTACAATATAAAGAACATCATTTAACATTTTTGAAATAATGAAATTATTGGAAGGCAAGACCGCGCTGATTACAGGCGCGGCACGTGGCATTGGCAAGGCCATCGCGTTGAAGTTTGCTTCTGAAGGAGCGAATATTGCATTTACAGATCTTTTCATCGATGAGGAGCATGGCGGATTGGCTACAGAACGTGAAATTTCCGCATTGGGCGTAAAGGCCAAAGGCTATGCCAGCAATGCAGCCGATTTTGCTCAGACAGAGGAGGTTGTAAACAAAGTGGTGGAAGAATTCGGCAGTGTTGACATTTTGGTCAACAACGCTGGAATCACCAAAGACGGTCTGATGTTGAAGATGACAGAACAGCAGTGGGATGCTGTGATAGCAGTGAACTTGAAGAGCGCTTTCAATTTCATCCATGCTTGCACTCCTGTTATGATGCACCAGCGTGGTGGCAGCATCATCAACATGGCGTCAGTTGTTGGAGTCCATGGTAATGCTGGCCAGTGCAACTATGCTGCTTCAAAGGCAGGTTTGATCGCTTTGGCCAAGAGTATTGGTCAGGAGATTGGCCGTCGTGGTGTCCGCGCCAATGCCATTGCTCCCGGATTTATAGATACGGCCATGACCCAGGCGCTCCCCGCCAATATTCGCAAGGAGTGGGTGGATCGTATTCCCCTGCGTCGTGCCGGTAGAGTGGAAGACATCGCCAATGTGGCTTTGTTCTTAGCTTCTGATTTGTCAAGTTACGTTTCTGGACAGGTCATCCAGGTGGATGGCGGCATGAATATGTAATTTGCCGTGAGAGTAGTCTACGAAGACAATCACATCATCATCGTTTTCAAAGAGGCAGGCGAGATCGTCCAGGGAGATAAGACTGGCGATGAGCCCCTCTCTGAAAAGGTGAAGCAATACATCAAGGAGAAGTATCACAAACCGGGGAATGTCTTTCTCGGTGTTGTGCATCGGCTTGACAGGCCCGTATCCGGGCTTGTGGTTTTTGCCCGCACCTCAAAAGCCTTGACCCGAATGAATGAGATGTTTCGGAAGGGGGAAGTCCATAAAACCTATTGGGCTATCACGCAAAACGCGCCGTCAGAGCCGGAGTCTCTTTTAGAGAATTGGCTGGTGCGCAACGAAAAACAAAACAAGAGTTATGCCTACGATCGTGAGGTGGCTGGCTCAAAACTTGCTAAACTTACATACAAGGTCATCGGCAAGAGCGACCGCTATACGCTCATAGAGGTGCATTTGCTCACGGGGCGGCATCATCAGATACGATGTCAGTTGGCACATATGGGTTGTCCCATTCGCGGGGATTTAAAATATGGGGCCAAGCGAAGCAATCCCGATGGAAGTATATCACTGTTGGCACGCCATATCGAGTTTGTGCATCCTGTTTCGAAGCAGAATCTGTCTATCGACTCACCTTTGCCGGAGGATATCTTGTGGCATGCGATGAGTCCTGTAGTATAAAAGTATATGAAGAAACCCCTAAAATGGATTTCAATAGCCATTTTAGCGCCAATATTGTTCATTTTGCTATTGGCTCTATTGCTTTACCTCCCTCCCGTTCAGAATTGGGCTGTAAAGCATGTGGCCGAATATGCTTCGAAAAAAACGGGCCTTGAAATTTCCGTAGGTCACGTAAACCTCGAATTTCCTTTGGATCTTGGGTTGGATGATGTGAAGGTTATTCAGCCCAACGACTCTCTTCCTCAAGTCAAAGATACTGTTGCCGATGTCGGCCATTTGCTTGCCGACGTACAATTGTTGCCACTGTTCAAGAAACAAATTCAAATTGACGAATTTGACATTCGACGGGTAAAAGTCAATACAACGAACTTCATACCTTCTGCGCATATTAAGGGGAATGTGGGTAGAATTAATCTACAGGCCCATGGCATAGATTTGACAAAAGAAAACGTCAATGTAGACAATGTCATTCTCCAGGATGGAAACTTGTCTATATTTTTGAATGATACAGTTCCCCCTGATACTACTCCAAAAACCAATCACTGGAAGATCAACGTCGCTCAGATGAAGATTGACCGCACCCAGCTCGACCTCCATATGCCCGGAGATACCCTTGAAGTGAAAGCCGGAATGGGTGACGTCGCATTGACAAATGCTCATTTTGATTTGTTCAAAGGACTTTACAAGGCTGGACATATAGATTGGAAAAAAGGGTGGGTCAACTACGACAACAATTTCGAAATTAAGCAAAAAGGCTTGGATTTCAATCATCTCGCTTTTGGTGACATGACTGTTGTGGCTGACTCTTTCAGCTATTGCGATTCACGGCTCGACATCATCCTTCGCGAATGCAGGTTGAAAGAGAAGTGTGGATTGGCGGTGGAAAATCTGACAGGACCCTTTGGCTTAGATAGTACGCGCCTATGGCTGCCGAAGCTTTTTCTCCGTACCCCAGAATCGGAATTGCAGGCTCAGGTCAATATGGACATGGATGCTTTTGCCGATCATCATCCTGGAAAGTTGAATCTTGTTGTTCACGGCTACATTGGCAAGCAGGATCTCTTGCTTTTCATGAAAGGTGCCCCAGAGCCTCTGCGCCGGCGTTGGCCTAATGCTCCGCTCCGTATTGATGGAGTATTGAAGGGCAATCTGCAGATGGCTAAGTTTGCAGGCCTCAGTGTCAGTCTACCGTCGGCATTTAAGTTTCAGGCCAATGGTTACATTGCCGGCCTAATGGATCCAAAACGGATCAAGGCTAATGTTGATCTTAAGGCGACTACTTATCATCTGGATTTCCTTACGGCTTTGCTTGATCCTTCATTGATGCAGACCATACGCATACCAGTAGGTATCGGCTTTAAAGGAAATGTCCGCGTGGATGGTTCGATATATGCTTCGCATTTCCGGCTCACAGAGGGTGGGGGATATGTGGCTGGTAATGGGCTGTTTGATGTTAGCCGAATGGATTACCATGCTGATCTTGTTGCAAGCAAGCTACAGTTGCAGCATTTCCTACCTCACAAAGGATTGACGCCATTTAGTGGTCACGTTGTTGTTAAGGGTAGTGGCACGGATATTTTGTCTGCTCGCACCAAGTTGGATGTGAAATTCAAGGTTGACGATTTCCATTATTCCGGTTACAGCTTATCTGATATCAACGGTATGGCCAATTTGTCGGCAGGGCGGCTGCATGCCCAAGTAAATAGTCACAATCCGTTGATAAAAGGCATGATAGGTTTGGATGCCCTGACACAAAAAAGGTTTATGAGAGGTACGCTGACGCTGGATTTGTCGCATGCTGATCTCTTCCGTCTGCATTTTGCTGATCGCCAGATGACTTTTTCTGGATGTGGGCATATTGATTGGGCTTCAGATTTCAAACATAATTATAAGTTGAATGGTGCGATTGGCGATATTACGTTCAGCAACTCTGCACGCGTCTATCGTCCTGACGATTTGGTTTTCGACATTCTCTCACGTCGCGATACTACCCACGCCTATGCGGACTGTGGTGATTTTCACATCAATATGAGTGCCCGAGGAGGGTATGAGAAACTTCTGGCCCAATGTCAGGGAGCTGTCAAGGAAATTCAACGCCAGTTTGACCTGCGCACTATCAACTTGAAATCTCTTCGCTCTCGTTTGCCTTTGTGTGATATCTCACTCATCAGTAGTGGGCATAATATGTTTATGCGTTTTCTGAAAGCTTATGGATATGAGTTGGACAGTATCAACATGAACCTTACTTCATCGCCCGTATTGGGATTGAACGGCAATGTGGACATCAACCGCCTGATCGTTGATTCCATGCAACTTGACACAGTCCGGCTGGCCGTAGTATCTGATACGTCCACCACTCATTACACCTTACAGGTAAGCAACAATCCTGGCAACCCCCAGTACGTTTTCAATTCCATCTTTCAAGGAGCCGTTCTTTCCAATGGACTTTATGTGCAAGGGAGCATATACGACCGTGCCAACAGACTTGGCGTACAACTTGGTCTTTCTGCCGAGATTGAGAAAAGGGGCGTGATGTTCCATCTCTATGGCGACAACCCCATATTGGGTTACAAAGAGTTTAAAGTCAACAATGACAATTACTGCTTCCTTGGTAACGACCGCAGGGTTTCGGCCAACGTGACGTTATCAGCTTCCGATGGCCAAGGTGTGCAGCTCTTCTCTGATGATGAAGATTCTACGGCCTTGCAGGACCTGACGCTCACCCTGCATCGTTTCGATTTGGAAAAAACGCTCAGCGTTTTGCCCTACACGCCCAATGTTAAGGGAATCATGGACGGGGACTTCCATGCCGTCCAAACCCAAGAAGAGTTTTCTGTTTCGAGCACGGTCTCCGTGGAGAACATGATCTATGAGGGCTGTCCCATGGGCAATATCGGCACGGAGTTCGTCTATACGCCATCGGTCGACGGTACCCACAAGGTGAATGGTTTCCTCTATCAGAACGACCGGGAGATTGGTTATCTCGATGGAGCATATGATGAGAGGCAAGGTGGCTCCATAGACGCGACCTTTAAAGCTGAGAAATTGCCCCTGGAAATACTCAACGGCTTTATTCCCAACCAGCTTTTTGGCTTCAATGGGTGCACCGAAGGCCAGCTTAAGATTCTGGGTAAGTTGACAAAGCCAGAGGTGAATGGCGAATTGATTTTCGACTCCTGTTCTGTATTCAGCAAGCCTTATGGTGTAGAGATGCGCTTCGCTGACGACCCGGTACGCATCGTGGGCAGTCATTTGCTTTTTGAAAATTTCGAGATGTTTGCCCACAACGACAGTCCTCTTGATATTTTGGGTAGTTTGGACTTCTCTGATCCGAGTCATATGACGCTTGACATGAAGATGCAGGCCCGTAATTTCTTGCTCATCGACAGTAAGGAAAACCCTCGGTCGGAGACTTATGGTAAAACCTACGTCAATTTCTTCGGAATGATGAGTGGCCCTGTTGAGTCTTTGAAGATGAGAGGCAAGTTGGATGTGCTTGGAGCTACCGATATGACTTATGTCTTGCGTGATTCTCCCTTGTCTGCTGACAACGAAATGGAAGAGCTTGTGACGTTCACGTCGTTCAGCGATACTGTAGCTGAGACCATCGCACGTCCTCCATTGACAGGATTCGATATGGATCTTGGAATCAGCATTGACGAGAATGCTCATATCGTCTGCGCACTCGATGACGAACACACCAACTATATCGACATTGTCGGTGGTGGCGATCTCCGCTTGTCCTATTCTCCTTCCGACAATCTTATGTTGAGTGGCCGATACACGATCAGTTCTGGCTCGATGAAGTATTCGCTGCCTGTGATTCCGTTGAAGACTTTTACCATTCAAAATGGCAGTTATCTTCAGTTCCAGGGTGATCCTTTCAATCCAGCCCTGAGCATTACGGCCACCGAGCGCACAAAGGCTTCGGTGGAGTCGGGCGGAACTAATTCTCGTATGGTCGATTTTGATTGTGGAGTGGCCCTGTCAAAGACCCTCGGAGATATGGGCGTGGAGTTTATTATCAACGCACCGGAGGATATGACCATCAGTAACCAGCTTAATACTTTGTCGAAAGAGGAACGTGGGAAAATAGCAGTGACGATGCTTACTACCGGCATGTATCTAACGGACGGCAACACGAGCCAGTTCTCTATGAACTCAGCGTTGAGTTCGTTCTTGCAGTCGCAAATCAACAACATCACCGGGCGAGCACTGCGCACCCTCGATCTCAGTTTCGGTGTAGATAACGCTACGTCGAAGAGTGGGGCTATGCAGACCGACTATTCATTTAAGTTCTCCAAGCGGTTCTGGAACAATCGGCTCAACATTCAGGTAGGCGGAAAAGTCTCAACGGGGGCCGATGTAGAGAGCAACGATCAGACATTCTTTAACAACGTTGTCTTTGACTATCGTCTCGACAATAATAGTAGCAAGTACCTCAAGCTTTTCTACAATCGCGACAGCTATGACTGGCTTGAGGGTTATGTCGGCAAATATGGAGTGGGATTTGTTTGGAAACGTCGTCTGCGTCATTTCAAAGATCTGTTCCGCTTTAAGGATACTGAGGATATCCTGCCCATGCTACGCGATAGTGTAAAACAAAGTGATAAACCAACGAGTAAATGACAAAACTATACTATATTTCCCCGTCGCTCTTCCTGCTTGCCTTTTTTCTGTTTGTCACTTCGTGTAGTAGCACAAGTGGTCTGGAAGAGGGCGAACAGCTCTATACGGGGTTGAAGAAAATCAACTATACCGATTTCAAGAGTGATACCCATTCGGAATATGTAAAGGCCGAGGTTGAGGCTGCCCTCGCCGCTGCGCCTAACGGAGCGCTCTTGGGAAGTTCTTACTACCGCACGCCTTTTCAATTGCGATTGTGGATGTGGAATGCCTTCCACAGCGATTCTACTGCATTGGGCCGTTGGCTGACACGAAGTTTCGGCCGGGCCCCAATTCTAATGAGCCATGTTAATCCGGCATTGCGTGCGAGCGTAGCCCAAAGCGTCCTTCAGAAGCATGGCTATTTTCAGGGCCGTGTCGGCTATAGTTGTATCACGGGACGCAATCCCAAGAAGGGGAAAATACAATACGAGGTAGCGTTCAACCGCCTCTATACGCTTGACACCATCCGCTATCTCAATTTCCCACCGGAGGCCGAGCAGATTATCTCTCGCAGTATGTCGTCTACACTGCTTCATCAGGGCGATGCTTTTGATGTCTCTGTTCTTGACAAGGAGCGTCAGCGGATTTCCACTCTGTTTCGCGACAGCGGCTTTTATTACTATCAGCCTGGATATTCTTCCTATTTTGCTGACACCGTAAGCATTCCCGGCAAGGTTCAGGTACATTTGCAGATGGCCGACAGTATACCCGAAAAAGCCCGTCATAAATGGTATTTAGGTAATATTCAGGTGATGCTCCGGCGTAATATCAGAGATTCGCTTACCCATGTACTTCATAGACGCAGTATGGATGTGCTTTACAGTGGTCGAAAACTTCCGTTGAGGGTCGGTGTAGTAAGACGTCAATTGAGCCTGAGGCCTGGACAACCTTATAGCCTTTCGGCCCATCAGTCATCGCTCAGTAGTCTTTCTACAGGTGGGTTGTTCAGTCTTGTCAACTTTGATTTCACCCCTCGTGACTCTACGCCTCAGTGCGATACGCTCGACTTGCAGCTCAATTGTGTCTTCGACAAGCCTTATGATTTTTACGTGGAGTCTAATTTTACGGGCAAGACCTCGGGACGCATGGGACCAGGACTGGTCGTCGGCCTCACCAAGCGCAATGCTTTCCACGGCGGCGAGACTTTCGACCTCAACCTTTACGGCAGTTATGAGTGGCAGACGGGACATCGATATGAAGGCTCCACGTCAAAGATGAACTCTTATGAATATGGTATGGATGCCTCGCTCACTATTCCACGTTTTCTATTGCCTCCGGGTTGGAAGTTCTTCCGCCATAAATTGCGCAACCGGCAGACCGTAGTTAAGGCATCGAGCGATGTCATCAACCGGGCCGGTTACTTCAAGCGTCATATTGTCTCTGGTGAACTGACCTATAGCTTTCAGACTTCACCTCGCGCTTTGCATGAGTTTTCTCCGCTGATCCTGCAATACGACTATATGCAGAGTTCCACAGCCAAATTTGATTCTCTTCGTCGGGCCAATCCCTATCTCGAAGTGTCCATGCGCGATCTGTTCGTGCCCCAAATGCGCTATAGCTTCACCTGGCAGTCGTCTTCTGCCAGTCTGAGTCCGCTTCGCCTGCAGGCCACTGTTTCCGAGGCTGCTAATATCGTGTCGTTGGCCGGTATGGCATTGGGTCACCCATGGTCTAAACGCGACAAGCAGATGTTTAAGAATCCCTATGCCCAATTTGTCAAGATAGAAGCAGATTTGGTCAAGTCTTGGGCTTTGTCAGCCCATTCGTCTCTTGTAGGCCATCTTGCAGGAGGAGCCATTTTCTCTTATGGCAATTCGTCGGTTGCTCCTTATAGCGAGCAGTTCTATGTGGGCGGTGCCAATTCTGTGCGTGCCTTCAATGCCCGCTCCATTGGCCCGGGCTCTTTCACAACTCGCGGTGGCCAGTCGTCTTATCTTGACCAGACGGGAGATCTCAAGTTTTTAGCCAACCTCGAATATCGTTTTCCCCTTTTCTCCCATCTTTATGGAGCCGCCTTCCTCGATGCTGGCAACATTTGGGCATTGCGCAACACCGTTTCCCGTCCGGGGAGCCGGTTCAGACTCTCTAACGTTTTCGATGAAATGGCTCTCGGCACTGGCGTCGGATTGCGCTACGATCTCGACTATTTCGTCATCCGTATTGATTGGGGATTGGGCATTCATGCCCCCTATGATACTGGCAAGAGCGGCTATTTCAATATGCCGCGGTTCCGCGACAGTCAGACTTTGCACATTGCCGTGGGGTATCCCTTCTGATTTTTTCTAAAACTTAAATATTTGTATCATGATTAGATTAAATGGTTTTTTCCAAGTAAAAGCTGGTGTCTCTGAGGCTCAGCTGAAAGCCTTGACCGACGAATTGGTTGAGAAGTCGCTCAGCGATGAAGGCAATCATGGCTATGATTTGTTTCACAGCTCAACGCGTCCAGATGTGTATTTGTTCTGCGAGACATGGGAGAGTGAAGAGCTACTCAATAAGCACTCCCACTCAGAGCACTTTACACGTCTGGTACCGCAGATCGAGGCGCTGACTCTTGACGGACTCCACCTCGAGCGATTTGATCGTTAAGGTATATCATCCTGCTCTTCAGACCATGTCTTCTGCACGGGGCAGATTTTTTTAGTTTGTCTCCCCCCCTCACCACCCCTTCGGGCTGCCACTGCTTGGCGACATGCCCGAAGGGCCTTTATTTTTCCTTTTCATGTTCAGCCCTTTGCCAGATCTTCAGTCCCAGGTCCCAGTCTATTATCCCAACGGGATTATTCTGGCACTGCGGATATTTTCCTATTATTTTAAGGTGATAAGCGCTGATTATTATTTTCTACTCTTGTTGGCTGCAAACCTTTTTGGGGTGATGGAAAATGTCGCATTGCCAAATTACAAATAGGGAATTCTATAATTTTCTCAGCGCCAACCTTCGGGAAATATTCAGTGAGCCATTATTCTGCGTTCAGACTGTGTCCTTCTTGCGTTTTCAATATTACACGGACAGCCATCAGTTTTTCTATTATTCAAGCATGGTGCGGTTACATATGAATCGTTTTATGAATTCCTGTTGAAGATGAAATAATTTTGGGATATTTATCTCGTCTGCCGGTTGCAGCCCCGCTGGGCCCGTTGCCATCCTGCTGGGCTCCAGTTGCAGCCCCGCTGGGCTCCAGTTGCAGCCCCGCTGGGCTCCAGTTGCCATCCCGCTGGGCTCCATGTGCATCCTGTTGGGATGCTGGCTGGGGACCGTCATCCAGAGCTCTACGAAGTGGAAATCGCGCTATGGATAGAGTTTTGCAGTCATGGTCCAGTGACTCTTTTTTTAGGAATGAAAGATGTTTTCGTCCGGGTTATCGAAAAGATAAGTAAAAAATGAGCGGAAAAGTGCGGCTTAGGAATATTTTTTATATCTTTGCAGTTGATTATAATGTTTTACGATAACACAATTTATTTGATTTTCAATGAAACAATACAAGCTTGTGAACAATATCATGGGTTGGTTGACATTTGTCATCGCAGCCTTTGTCTATTGTTCCACCATTGAGCCCACAGCGTCCTTTTGGGACTGCCCGGAGTTTATCGTGACAGGCTATAAGTTGGAAATCGGCCACCCACCGGGCTCGCCGTTCTTCATGCTTACAGCCAATCTCTTCTCACAGTTTGTCAGCGACCCGTCTCTGGTTGCAAAGATGGTCAACACCATGAGTGCATTGCTCTCAGCCACCACCATCCTGTTTCTTTTCTGGACAATTACGCATCTTACGCGTAAGCTTGTTCTCAAGAACTGGGATGAGTTGACTACCGCCAAACTCGTTGCCATCGAGGCCAGTGGTCTGGTGGGCGCTTTGATCTACACCTTCTCCGACACCTTTTGGTTCTCGGCTGTTGAAGGTGAGGTTTATGCCTATTCCTCTGCGTTCACTGCCATCGTGTTTTGGCTCATTCTGAAGTGGGAAGACCATGCCGACGAGCCCCACAGCGACCGTTGGCTGGTACTCATTGCTTATATGATGGGTCTTAGCATTGGTGTTCACCTGCTCAACCTGCTGTGTATCCCCGCCATCGTGCTCGTTTACTGCTATCGCCGTTTCCCCAATGTGGAGACGAAAGGATCGCTTTTGGCCTTGCTTGTGAGTTTTGTCATTCTGGCCGCTGTACTCTATGGAGTCGTGCCCGGTATTATCACCGTGGGTGGATGGTTTGAGCTGTTCTTTGTCAATACCCTCGGTCTGTCGTTCAATACGGGTACCATTATCTATATTGTGCTTTTGGTAGCCTCTGTGGTATGGGCTATCTTTGAGAGCTATACCGCTCAGAGCAAAACGCGCGAGAATATTTCCTTTATGCTCGCCTTTGGTCTCTTGGGCATTCCCTTCTACGGATTCGGCTGGAAAGCAGTGGTGACTGGAGTGGTGATTCTTGCCCTTCTCTGGTGGCTGCTTAATAGCAAGCGTACAGTGGAGAAAAAACGGCAGTATGTTGTCTCGTCACGTGTGAAGAACACCACGCTCCTCTGTATGCTTATGCTCATGATCGGCTACTCCAGCTATACGATTGTTGTCATCCGCTCTACTTCTAATCCTCCGATGGACCAGAACTCGCCAGAGGACATCTTCTCCCTGGGACGCTATTTGAGCCGTGACCAGTATGGCTACCGTCCGTTGCTCTATGGCCAGACTTATGCCTCTGAGTATAAGATGGGCGAGGTGAATGCCGACGGTTATGCCACTCCTAAATTTACCGATGGCGCGCCCATCTACAATCGCACGGAAAAGCGTAATCCTAATGAGAAGGATTCTTACTATGTGTCGGGCCACAACAGCCAGGTGGAATATGAGCAGAACGTATTCTTCCCTCGTATGTATTCGGCCCAGCATGCCAGCCTCTATCCTGGATGGGTGGGTGGCATCACGGGGCGCCAGGTGCCCAGTGTATTCCATCCCGGCGAGACCATCACGATTCCTACCGCATGGGAGAATCTGAAGTTCTTTATCAGCTATCAGTGCAACTTCATGTACTGGCGCTATTTCATGTGGAACTTCGTGGGACGTCAAAATGACATCAAGAGCGACGGAGAGCTGGAACATGGCAACTGGCTCAGTGGTATCAAGTGGCTTGACAATGCTCGCTTGGGCGACCAAAGCAAATTGCCTGATGAACTCCAGCACAATAAGGGGCACAATGTGTTCTACGGTCTGCCCTTCCTCTTGGGCATCATCGGTCTGTTCTGGCAGGCTTGGCGCGGCCGGCGTGGTATCCGCCAGTTCTGGGTGGTGTTCTTCCTGTTCTTTATGACAGGTCTGGCCATCGTGATCTATCTGAACCAGACGCCCAATCAGCCTCGTGAGCGCGACTATGCTTATGCCGGCTCGTTCTACGCTTATGCTATCTGGTGTGGAATTGGTGTAGCAGCTATCATTGATCTGGTGAAGAAATATCTAAAGATGAGCAATGTCGCTGTAGCTTCCGTCGTCTCGCTGCTCTGTCTGCTTGTGCCTATTCAGATGGTCAGCCAGACCTGGGACGACCACGACCGCAGCAACCGCTATACTTGCCGCGACTTTGGTGCCAACTACCTGAGATCGCTTACAGGCAAGAACCCCATTATCTTTACCAATGGCGATAACGACACCTTCCCGCTTTGGTATAACCAGGAAGTGGAGGGCGTAGGCACCGATGCGCGTGTCTGCAACTTGAGCTATCTTAACACCGACTGGTATATCGACCAGATGAAGCGGCCTGCTTATGGTTCGCCTGCGTTGCCCATCAGTTGGCCCCGCTACGATTATGTGGAGGGAACAAACGATCAGCTACGCGTCAATACGGCCATGAAGCAGCAGGTTAGAGAGCTCTACAACTCTGATCCTGAGGATGCAAAGAAGATCTTTGGCGATGATCCGTTTGAGCTGAAGAATGTGATGAAGTATTGGGTGCGCAATGACTTCACACCCCAGCAACGGGAGCTGATTCAGAATGTCTTAGGCTACTCGTCAGACGACATCCGCAACAATCTCCATTGTATTCCGTCGGATACCCTCTTCATGACCATAGACAAGAATGCAGTGAAGCAAAGCGGTATGCTTATGGCAGTTGACAGTATTCCAGCCCGGATGACGATCTCGCTCTCCGGTCACAACTATCTGGGCAAGAGCGATCTGATGATGCTTGAGATCATCTCCAACAGCGGCTGGACACGACCCGTATATGTGGCTACCACCGTGGGTGAAGACAACTTCATGAACCTTGGTGACAACTTTATCCAGCAGGGACTTGCCAACCGTATCACTCCGTTCAATACACGGGCCGAAAATGCTCAGCGCTTTGATGCCGACAAGACCTACGATGCCGTGATGTACCGCTTTAAGTATGGCAATCTCAGTCATCCCGGTCTCTATATCGATGAGACCACCATGGGTATGTGCTGGACCCACCGCCGTCTACTTGCGCGTACCGCCATCCAGCTGGCGCTCAACGGTGAGAAGCAGAAGGCCATCAACGTGCTGAATAAGGCTGAAAAGGAGATTCCGGAATATAATGTTCCGCTCAACTACATCAGCGGAGGTGGCGACATGGCTAAAGCCTGGCAGATGGTCGGCAACAAGCAGAAAGCACGTATCTATGCCGATAAGACATGGAAGGTGCTCTGTCAGTATGTGGAGTTCTATCTCCAGTTGCAAGGCAATGCATTCATCAGCGAGCAACAATCGTGTCTGCCTAATTTCTATTACATGCAGGATGTGTGCAACACCTACCGCATGATAGATCCGAAGCTCTATGAGGGCAAAATGCAGCAATTTGTAGGCTACACCCAACGTTATCAGGCGAAGGGTGGACAAATGCCCCAACAATAAACGATAAGATCCACTTCCCATCGCTGTCTGCATCTTATGACGGGGTAGGGGAGTGGATCCTCTTATGCTTCTTAACAATTTAGCCTGTGATTATTGAGCAACCTGCAAAATGGCTGAGATGGATATATCCCAAGGCGTTGTGGCGAATGGACAAGCATGAGCATGCTGTCTATCTTACCTTCGACGATGGACCAATCCCAGAATCTACGCCTTTCATTCTCAAGACGTTGCGGGAGTATGGCGTGAAGGCTACCTTTTTTATGGTCGGTGAGAATGTGCTGCGCTACCACAACCTTTACAATCAGATCGTTGAGGAAGGACATCAGGTGGGCAATCATACATTCAACCACCTCGGTGCATTCAGACATTGGTCGCTGACTTATGTGATGAACACGCAAAAGGCCAATGAGCTTATCCACGCCCATCTCTTCCGTCCGCCTCATGGGTGGATGCGTTCCAGTACTTACTGGTGGCTCAGTATGAAATACCAAATTGTGATGTGGGATTTGGTGACGCGCGACTATTCTAAGTGGCTGACGGCAGAGGACGTTCTCAACAACGTGAAACGTTATGCGCGCAATGGCAGTATCATCACTTTCCATGATTCACTGAAGAGTATCGACAAGTTGCACTATGCCCTACCGAAAGCCTTGGAATGGCTAAAAGAACAAGGATATGAGTTTAAGACCTTTGAATGATTCCGTGAATTCCTCTACCCTGGAACTCACGCAGAAAATAAAAGCCGAGGCCAAGCGCCTTGGCTTTTTCGCTTGTGGCGTTGCCAAGGCCGATCATGTGTCAGCCCAGGCTGAATCGCGGCTGATGGCATGGGTGAAAGCTGGCAGGGAAGCCGACATGGAATATATGTGCCGCAATACAGACATGCGCCTTGACCCACGTCTGTTGATGCCGGGAGCGAAGAGTATCGTGTGTGTGGCTCTAAACTATGCTCCACGGTGCAGGATGCCAATGGGGGAATATCAATTTGCAGCCTATGCTTTAGGAAAAGATTATCATGACATAATGAGGTCACGGCTCAGGCAACTCGCGCAGACTTTCGGGTTTGAAGACGCATTGCATTCAGAGCGCCAGCATGGTTTGTTCAGAGCCTTCTCTGATACCGGTCCATTGTTGGAACGCTATTGGGCTTGTCAAGCCGGCATTGGTTGGATAGGCCGCAATCATCAGCTGATCATTCCCCATGCAGGCAGTATGTTTTTCCTCGGCGAATTGATTTTGGATATAGAGCTTGCTTACGACAAACCCATGCCCAGCCACTGTGGAAATTGCCATCAGTGTGTGGATGCTTGTCCCACCCACGCATTGATTCCCACCCATGATGGTGACTGTAATTCTACAGATTTCGACTCTCGTCGTTGCCTTTCATATCAGCTTATAGAGAATCGTAAAGATTTGTCGCCTGCTGCTGTGGATGCCATGGGCGACTGCATCTATGGCTGTGACAAGTGCCAGCAGGTCTGTCCTTGGAACCGATTCGCTTCTCCGACAACCGAACCTCTGTTACAGCCTTCTGAAGCATTGATGAATATGCGCAAAGAAGACTGGCAGCATCTTTCTGTAGAGCAATACCGTGAGCTTTTCAAAGGGTCGGCGGTGAAACGAGTGAAATATGAAGGCCTTATGCGTAATATCCGTGCAGCTGAGCACAAGTCTTAAAAAAAACAGGAGAACAGGTCTTTTTATTTGAAAAAAATTGTAACTTTGCAAAACGAATATAGGAGTAATCCTTTAGGGTTATTTAGATTATCTTTCAATCAAAACATATCATTAGCATGAAACCAACATTATTGCTCCTCGCTGCTGGCATGGGTAGCCGCTATGGAGGCTTGAAGCAGCTCGATGGTCTGGGCCCCAATGGCGAGACCATCATGGACTATTCTATCTACGACGCCATTCAGGCAGGCTTCGGTAAGATCGTTTTCGTCATCCGCAAAACATTCGAAAAGGACTTTCGCGATAAAGTTCTCTCAAAATATGAAGGACACATTCCTGCAGAGCTTTGCTTCCAGTCGCTCGACGCACTCCCCGAAGGCTTCAAGGTTCCCGAAGGCCGCGAAAAGCCCTGGGGTACCAATCATGCTGTGATGATGGCTAAGGACTTGATTCATGAGCCTTTCTGTGTGGTCAACTGCGACGACTTTTACAATCGCGATGCCTTTATGGTCATTGGCAAGTTCTTGGCCAACCTCCCCGAGGGTAGCAAAAATAGCTATGCCATGGTGGGCTTCCGTGTAGGAAACACGCTGTCGGAGAATGGTACGGTAGCACGTGGTATCTGCTCTACTAATTCTTGCGGACATCTCACTACCGTTGTAGAGCGCACAGAGATAATGCGTGTCAACGGTGAAGTGTGCTACAAGGATGAGTCTGGCAACTGGCAGGCCGTGGGAGGTGACAATACACCCGTATCTATGAATATGTGGGGATTTACTCCTGACTATTTCGATTATAGTGAGGCTGAATTTAAGGTGTTTCTCTCTGATCCGAAAAATTTGGCTAATCCCAAAGCCGAGTTCTTTATTCCGTTGATGGTGAACAAACTGATTAATGATGGTACTGCCACTGTGCAGGTGCTTGATACGACAAGCAAATGGTTTGGAGTGACTTATCAGGCTGATCGTGCATCCGTGGTTGCTAAGATTCAGAGCCTTATCGACGCAGGAGTCTATCCACAGAAACTTTTCTAAAAGATATTCCTTTAACAGATTGAAGCGCGTCGTGCTACTCGGGACGGCGCGTTTCAGTTTTTTTGTCGCCACTATTTCTGAGTATTTAGGAGTTTGGGCCGGCAAATCAGAGGATTGTCAATGAATGTTTACTTGCCTTTTGCGGACAGTATAAATAGAAGAAGACTTAGTGACAGGTTCTTCCCCAAACATTTCATCCCAATAGACTCAATCTGTTTTTTTCTCCAAATGTACTTTTCTGACCATGATTGGCATAGTCGTTGGGGCTGTGCAGTCTCTGTAGGGAATAGACAGAAAGAAAAATCCTTCGGTTTTCTTTTTCAATTTAATTTATTGTGTTATCTTTGTAGCGGAAAAATGAAAAGATGAACAATCCCGGACAGAATCGCTTACTCACACAAACTGTGGACGCCCTTGCCGATCTTGAAGCTTGGAATATTTTCAAGCTTAGTAGTCGTGACGGAAAGTGTGCCCGTTCCGTAGCCTTTACCAAAGGACAACGTCCATCGGGTGAGGCTTTGGCCGAGATTGTGTCATTGGCCCGAAGTATACTGTTTCCTGGCTATTACGGAAAATCAATGGTAAATCAGCATACGCTCAAATTCCAAATCGGGGTCAATGTTGAGCAGTTTCATAAATTGCTGTCGGGGCAGATCCTTGCAGGACTGAGCTTTTGCGATGCTGACCAAGAAGAGCCAGAAACGGACTGTTATCAGCAAAATTTTGTTTTGAGGGAGCGAAGCGAGGAGCTTTCGCTGAGACTGACTTCCAAACTGCCGAATATTCGAGAGGTATTGCTGACAGATGTCGTTGCGGCTTACAATGGAGATCCTGCGGCTAAAAGTTTTTCGGAGATTATTTCCTGCTATCCCGTCATCAAGACCTTGGTGAACTACCGTATTGCCCACGAGCTCTTTTTGATGGAGGTGCCCCTTATTCCCCGTATGCTTACGGAAATGGCCCATTCGGAGACTGGGATTGATATACATCCCGGTGCTGCTATAGGACCTTATTTCACGATCGATCATGGTACTGGCGTGGTGATAGGAGAGACCTGTACTATTGGTACCGGTGTCAAGTTGTATCAAGGAGTCACCCTCGGGGCTAAAAGTTTTCCTCTTGACGCAGACGGCAATCCCATTAAGGGTATTCCTCGTCATCCGCATTTAGGTGACAATGTAGTCGTATATGCCAATGCCACCGTCCTTGGCAATATTCATATTGGCGATGGCTGCATTATCGGTGCAAACACTTGGGTCATGGAAGACATGGCACCAAATACAAGAAAATATAAGAAGAGTAACAATAAGTCTTTCTGACAAGAGAGACAGAAAATCCAATAGAATTACCCACAACAATGGAAAATGAATTCGAACTCATAGCCAAGACTTTCATGGGTCTTGAGCCCGTTTTGGCGCAGGAGCTCACAGAATTAGGTGCAAACAATGTTCAGATAGGACGTCGTGTGGTCTCTTTCACAGGTGATCAAGAGATGATGTATAGAGCCAACTTTCAGTTGCACACGGCTATTCGTATTCTAAAGCCAATCAAACATTTTACAGCTCGCTCGGCCGACGACGTATATGAAGCGACAAAAACCGTGGATTGGAGCCAATACATCCTTCCGGGCAAGACATTCTCTGTTGACAGCGTTGTCTACTCCGAAGAATTCCGTAATTCTCGGTTTGTCACATACAAGGTGAAAGACGCCATTGTCGATCAGTTTAGAGAGCGTTCCGGGAACCGTCCAAATATATCGGTGAGCAATCCAGACGTCCGTCTGCACATTCATATTTCTGACGACGATGCCACCCTTAGCCTTGATTCGAGCGGTGAGAGTCTGCATAGGCGCGGCTATAGACAGGAGAGTGTAGAGGCACCGCTCAATGAGGTGCTGGCTGCTGGCATGATTCTTATGACTGGTTGGCGTGGTGAGACAGATTTCATCGATCCTATGTGTGGTTCAGGAACTCTGCTCATTGAAGCCGATCTCATTGCCCGTAATATGTCACCAGGCATCTTCCGCAAGGAGTTCGCTTTCGAAAAATGGCCCGACTTCGATAAAGAACTTTTTGACAGGATCTATAATGATGATTCTCGCGAGCGTGCTTTCACCTATCACATCTATGGTTATGATGTAGACATGAAAGCTGTGAACACAGCCCTGCTTAACGTAAGGGCTGCAGGCCTGACAAAGGATATCTCTGTCGCTCAACAAGACTTTAAAGATTTCAAGAAACCTGCTCAAGAAGCCATCATGGTGATGAATCCTCCCTATGGAGAGCGTATCTCCACACCTAATCTTCTGGGTACATACAAAATGATAGGGGAGCGGTTGAAACGGGAGTTTGCCGGCAATACGGCTTGGATCCTCTCTTATCGCGAGGAGTGCTTCGAGCAGATAGGGCTCAAGCCCAGCTTGAAGATACCATTGTATAATGGCAGCTTGGAGTGTGAATTCCGCAAGTATATGATGTTTGACGGAGCTATGAAGGATTTCCGTTCCAAAGGAGGAATTGTAAAAACCGAGGAGGAGAAACAGGAAATGGCTCAAAAACATCGCTTTAAAAAGCATCGCGACGACTTCAAGGAACGTTTTGAACGTGAAGATGACAATGAAGAGGGTGATATCCGTACCTTCAAGTTTCATTCGCTTCGAAAAAACGACCGTTTTGGCGACCGCCGCACAGACCGTCGTTCGGGTGAGACGCGTCGTGGACGTGATTTTGATGATGAGCGTGGTGGAGAGCGAAGAAACCGACGTCCAGACAGAGATGGCTGGAAAGCCGGAGGGGGTAAGAAATTTTTTAAAGGCAAGCGATATGAGAAAGAAGATTGATCGTTTTTCCGTCTTGACATGTGCTGCAGCAACTGTGCTGTTGGCCGTGACTGGACTTTTATTCCCGCAGATGACGAGCGCTCAGAAAAAGTTCACTCTTGAAGACCTAAATTTTGGCGGTACAAACTATCGCAACATGATAGCCAAGAACCGCTATGCTACTTGGTGGGGCAACCAGTTGGTGGGTCAAGATATAGAGCAATGTTCGTTGATTGACAAGAAAACGGGAAAAGCTACAAAACTTTTCACGCTTGCCGAAATCAATAAATGGATAGGCCAGGAAAAGGCTGTTGCTTCTCTTTATTATGCTTCTTTCCCAGATGCCAAGCAGCCTTTGGTGCTGGTGGAATCTTCGAAGAAACGCTATTTGGTAAATTTTAAAAAACATGCAGTTGTCTGGGTCCAAAATGCGGATCATAAGGCCCATGTTGATTTTTGCCCAGTTACACGATTGACCGCCTACACACCTACTGATGGCTACGACTTGTATGTGGCTGGACAAGAGGGACAACAACTACTGCGTATCTCATCTGATGCGTCTCGCAACTTGCTCTATGGTACGAGCGTACATCGAGATGAATTTGGCTATGAAAAGGGAACGTTTTGGAGTCCGGATGGAAAAAAACTGGCCTTCACACGTATGGATCAGAGCATGGTGACAGATTATCCGTTGGTGCATATTCCTGAGATTGACTGGAAACCTGCACAGGGAGAAAGCCGAATGGCCACCCCCGCTCCTGAGAAATATCCTATGACTGGAGAGAAAATGCACAAGGTTACCATTGGCGTATACGACATAGAGACAGGAAACAGCATCTTTTTGAAGGCTGGAGATCCAACCGACCGTTACTTTACCAATCCTGCTTGGAGTCCGGATTCTAAGACCGTGTATCTCTTTGAGCTCAATCGCGACCAGAATGATTGTAGGCTGGTGGCATACGATGCCGTGACGGGTGAGAAACGAGGAGAACTCTATCGGGAGACGGATGAGAAATATGTGGAGCCCTCGCACCCCATTGTATTCCTGCCTTGGAACAGTAATGAGTTCCTGTTTCAGAGCCAGCGGGATGGATATAATCATCTCTATGTCTTTAACTTGAAAACAAACAGTTTTCGTCAGTTGACAAGTGGCAAATGGGTTGTGATGGAAATGTTGGGCTTCAACGTAAAACGCCACAGCATCGTCATAGCCTCTAATGAGTGCAGCCCCATCCAGCGGAATCTTTATGAGGTGAACGTGGATAATGGCCGCAGGACGCTGCTTGATAACGGCAAGGGATGGCACAGAGGTCAGTTGAGCACAGATGGCGCTTTTATCTACGACAACTATTCTGCACCTGATGTTCCGCGCAACATTGACATTATTGATGTTGCCAAGGCACAGCGCTTCCAATATTTCTCCGCCGAAAATCCCTGGAATGGATATGACGTTCCCAAGTATGAATGCGGCACAATTAAGGCTGCTGACGGGAAGACTGATCTTTATTGGCGCATGGTGAAGCCTGTCAACTTCGATCCCAATAAGAAATATCCTACAATTATTTATGTTTACGGTGGTCCTCATGCCCACAACGTAGATGCTTCTTGGCACTATGGCTCACGCAGCTGGGAGACTTATATGGCCCAAGAAGGCTATTTGCTTTTTATTCTCGACAATAGAGGAAGTGAGAATCGAGGTAAAGAATTTGAGCAGGCCACTTTCCGTCATTTGGGACAGGAGGAAGTCAAAGACCAGATGGAAGGCGTGAAGTATCTTCAGAGTTTAAACTATGTAGACACTGCTCGCATCGGTGTTCACGGATGGAGCTTTGGCGGTTTTATGACTATCAACTTGATGACTACGCATCCTGAAGTATTTAAAGTGGGAGTAGCTGGTGGTCCCGTGATTGACTGGAAATGGTATGAGGTGATGTATGGCGAGCGATATATGGATACTCCTCAAAGTAATCCCGATGGGTATGCCCAGAGTTCCTTGTTGCCAAAGGCCAAGAATCTGAAAGGAAGGCTGCAGATCATTATTGGAACCAACGATCCGGTAGTCTTGCCTCAACATGCCTTGTCGTTCCTTAAAGCCTGTATAGCTGCGGGGACCCAGCCGGATTTCTTTGTCTATCCAGGTGAACCCCATAATATGCGTGGCCACCAAAGTACTCATTTGCATGAGCGGATCTCGCGTTACTTCTTTGACTATCTGAAATAACAACACGAAGGCTGTCCTATTGTTCCTAACTGTTTTGGGCGATAGGTTTGAAGAAACTCTAAATGGGTAGAACAGCCTTATTAAAATATTGAAGCTATATGAGAATCTTATTGTTGGGTTCTGGCGGTCGCGAACATGCACTGGCCTGGAAAATTGCACAGAGCGCACTTTGTGACAAACTTTTCATCGCTCCCGGCAATGCTGGGACCGGTGATTGTGGCGAGAATGTAGCCATTGGCGTAGGAGAAACGGAGAAACTCAAGGATTTTGCCGTAGACAATGCCATCGATATGCTTGTTGTAGGACCTGAGGATCCGCTTGTACATGGAATAACAGATGCTTTTCGTGCTGACCCCCGCACTGCTCATATCAAGGTGATAGGTCCGTCGGCTTCTGGTGCCCGCCTTGAGGGGAGCAAGGATTTTGCCAAAGGCTTTATGAAACGTCATGGTATTCCCACCGCCGCATACGAGACTTTTGATGGAACCACAATGGAGGAGGGACTGAGTTTTCTTGAGACCCTGAAACCTCCTTACGTTTTAAAGGCCGACGGTCTCGCTGCCGGGAAAGGTGTGCTGATCGTCCCGACACTTGAAGAAGCAAAGAAGGAATTCAAGGAAATGTTAGGTGGGATGTTTGGCAATGCTTCTGCTAAGGTGGTTGTTGAGGAATTTCTCAGTGGAATAGAGTGTTCCGTATTTGTTCTCACGGATGGTAAACATTATGCACTGTTGCCCGAGGCAAAGGACTATAAGCGCATAGGCGAACACGATACAGGGTTGAATACCGGTGGTATGGGAAGTGTCTCACCCGTGCCTTTCGCCGACAAGGAGTGGATGAAGAAGGTGGAAGATCGCATTATCCGACCAACGGTTGAAGGACTTGCGTCTGAGAATATTGACTATAAGGGATTCATCTTCTTTGGCCTGATTAATGTTGATGGTAACCCTATGGTGATTGAATACAACTGTCGTATGGGTGACCCCGAGACAGAAACTGTGATGCTGAGACTGAAGAGTGACATCGTGGATCTCTTTGAAGGCGTTGCCAATGGTGATCTTGATAAGCGTCATGTTGAGTTCGACAGCCGCAGCGCCGTGTGTGTTATGCTGGTCAGTGGCGGATACCCTCAGCAATATGTCAAAGGTTACCCTATCACAGGGCTTGACAAAGTAGAAGGTTCCATTGTGTTCCATAGTGGTACGGGCTTGAAAAACGGCCAGGTGGTCACCGCTGGCGGTAGAGTTATTGCGGTGAGCAGTTATGGAAGCAATAAGGCCGAAGCTCTGCAGAAGAGCTTTGAGGAGGGCAGCAAGATCGAATTTAAGGATAAGTACTTCCGCCGGGACATCGGACAGGACTTATAAAATATTGAAGTTTGAGACAGAAGTTGGGAGTTTGAGCGTTACCGCTAAGGCTCCTGACTTCTTTTAAAACGAAGGTTACTTTACTACTTTCGGTTCTGAGAGTTTATATATGAAAAGAATTCAAAACAGGGTAGCCGGTTCACGCATAGCCTTACCAGTGACAGCTGTCTATGCGTTGTTGGTTTGTCTAATCAATCATCTTGTCGGGCAATCATTGTGGTTGCAATTGTTGTTGTTGGCTGTTTCAACACTTCTAATGGTCCAACTCAACAACATTAATGCGCTCATCCGCATTTATAGCCGTATGGTTTCTTGTTCCTTTCTCGTGTTGATTTCCATGGTGACATTTATCTTCCCGGGCTTGGAGCAATCTTTAGCAGCTTTGTGCTTCATCGTTTTTCTGCTTATCGTGTGTTATGCCTATCAGAATCCCCGAGCTGCCGGAGCCGTGTTTTATGCTTTCCTTTTTGTAGGTGTGGCCAGTATCTTTTCTGTTCAGATTCTCTATTTTGTGCCACTGTTTTGGATTGTTTTGGCATTTAACCTGTTGGCGTTTAGTGGACGTACGTTTATCGCGAGTCTAATGGGACTCATATGTCCTTATTGGTTTTCACTCTTGTGGTTCGGGCTTACGGGCGAAATGGATTGGTACTCAGCTCATTTTATGGCTTTAGCAGATTTTTACGAGCCCTTGGATCTCTCTTTGTGGACTGTTCATCAGCTTGTTTCATTCCTTTTTATTATACTGTTAACACTGATCTCAGCAGTTCATTTCTTCAACACCAGCTATAAAGATAAGATTCGCACCCGAATGATCTTTGAGATGTTGCTTGTCATAGCAGTCTTCACCGCAGTTCTGATGGTTTTACAACCCTCTCTTTACGATCCGTTCGTGCGCATTCTTATTATATCAGCCTCCCCTTTAGTGGGGCATTATTTGGCACTTTCTGAATCTCGGCTGAGCAACATCACCTTCATTGGAATGTTGCTGTGTGTATTAGGTCTTACAATTTGGAATTTATGGATTTAACCTCATTACTCACCAGTTATGGCTATTGGGGAATGTTCATTGCTGCATTATTGGCAGGCAGTGTGTTTCCTTTCAGTAGTGAGGCAGTGATGTTAGCTTTGTTGGCAGCAGGATTAGAACCTTGGAAGTTGATGGTCTATGGCACGCTGGGCAACACCCTCGGTTCGTTGTTCAATTATGGTTTGGGACGGATGGGAAAGATTCAATGGCTCGAACGTTACTTTCATGTGAGTCAAGCCCAAATAGACAAGACTATGCATTTTATGCAAGGCCGAGGTTCCTGGATGGGATTTTTTGCTTTTTTGCCGATTTTGGGCTCAGCCATCTCTGTGGCTTTGGGACTGATGCGTTCCAATTTCTTCGTCACTGCCTTAAGTATCTTCATCGGCAAACTGCTTCGTTATTTTATTCTCTTGGGAGGAGTAGAACTCATATTTGGTTGATTCTGTAAGGTGGTTTGGTAAAGAATTGGCAATTTATATTGAATTTTCTATTTTATGTCGATATAAAATATACTGAAAACGCATTATTTACGTTGTATAGGATATCTGATTACCTTTAACAAATCAACACTATGAGTAGCAATCAATATGATTTAGAGAGAGACGAAAAATATTTGGAGCTGCTATCACAGTCGTTTCCTACGATAGCGGATGCCAGTACGGAAATTATCAACTTGAGTGCGATTCTCAATCTGCCCAAAGGCACTGAGCACTTTTTGGCTGATATTCATGGAGAATATGAAGCGTTTCAGCATGTCCTGAAGAATGCTTCGGGTAACATCAGACGAAAAGTGCATGAGCTTTTTGGTGACACACTTCGTGCTAATGAGGAGCGAGAACTTTGCACTTTGATTTACTATCCTGAGCAGAAGTTGGAGCTGGTGAAGCAAGCAGAGTCCGACATTATTGATTGGTATCATATCACCATCCATCACCTTGTTGATGTCTGCCGTGATGTTTCCAGTAAATATACGCGTTCCAAGGTGCGCAAGTCGTTGCCTGTCGACTTCTCCTATATTATTCAGGAACTTCTTCATGAGCATTCTGAAGACAAGGACAAGGCTGACTATGTGAGTGCCATCATCAAGACCATCATTTCCACCGGCCGTGCTGACGATTTCATCATTGCTCTTTGTGGAGTGATTCAACGACTCAGCATCGACCAGCTTCATATTTTGGGCGATGTCTACGACCGTGGTCCTGGAGCGCATATCGTGATGGACACACTCATGAACTATCATACATGGGACATCACTTGGGGAAATCACGATATCCTGTGGATGGGGGCAGCCGCCGGCAATGATGCATGCATGTGCAACGTTATCCGCATTGCACTCCGTTATGCCAACATGGAGACCCTGGAAGATGGTTATGGCATCAATTTCATCCAGTTGGCTACATTTGCCATGGATGTCTACGGCGACGATCCTTGCGTAGAATTTATGCCGAAAATAGCCAAGGAGAATCCTCTTGACGAGAAAAACAAACTCTTGCTTGCCCGTATGCACAAAGCCATCAGTGTGATCCAGTGGAAGCTTGAGGCGGAACTGATCAACCGCCATCCCGGATGGCGGATGGAAAGTCGCAAACTGTTGGATGCCATCGACTTTGAGCGGGGCACCGTGAAAGTGGATGAAGTGGAATATAAGCTCACCTCGTGCCATTTCCCGACGATTGCCCCCAAAAATCCAGATTTGTTGACCGCTGATGAGAAAACTCTCGTTGAACGGCTTCATCATAGCTTTGCCTCCAGTGAGAAGCTGCATCGCCACATGCGTCTGTTGCTTCGCCATGGGTGTATGTATCGGGTAGTCAATCAGAATCTTCTCTATCATGCTTCTATACCTCTCAACTCAGACGGATCGTTGCGCACGGTAGAGATTTATCCCGGTATGGCTTTTAAGGGAAAGGAACTTTTGTACAACATCGGTATGATGGTGCGCTCGGCTTTCCAGCCCAACAGCGATGACGAAGAACGCTACCATAAGTATGCTATCGACTATTTCCTCTATCTTTGGTGTGGACCCGACAGCCCACTCTTCGATAAAGCCAAGATGGCAACTTTTGAGCGTTACTTCCTGAAGGAGAAAGAGACCCACAAGGAAAACAAGGGCTTCTATTTTACGTTGCGTGAAAAAGAAGAGACCGCGGAGCGGATTATGGACGAATTTGGCGTTACAGGTCCTAATCGACATATCATCAACGGGCATGTTCCGGTGCATGTGGTCAGTGGAGAGAACCCCATCAAGGCCAACGGAAAGTTGATGGTGATAGACGGAGGCCTCTCCCAGGCTTACCATAAGGAAACTGGTATTGCTGGTTACACGCTGGTCTACCACTCACGTGGTTTTCAGCTGGTGCAGCATGAGCCGTTCACTTCTGCGGAAGACGCTATCAACCGTGGAACAGACATCAAGAGTACCACGCAGATTGTGGAAATGAATCAGCGCAGACTGCGTGTCGCCGATACTGACAAGGGTAGAGAGTTGAAACAGCAGATTGAGGCTCTCGACGAACTGCTTTATGCTTATCGCACAGGATTCATTGCTGAGAAGGAACGCAAGAATCCACCTAAGATTTGATATAGACTCATTTTGATTAGAGGTTAGAGGTTCAGACTTACAGTTAAAGTCTAAACTTCTAACCTATTTTTTTCAATTTGCAACTTTTCATTTCAATATAGTTTTCTTTATCAGTTGAAGAATTTCTTATTTATTGTGCAAATTTAGCTTGTGTACGCAATTCTGATTGACACATGTCAAGAACGGTCTGTTGATAACATTTCTTTAGCGTTGCTTTGCTTGTCCGATTCTAAAAAATGTCTACATTTGCAACGTGTTCGTGATGAAGCCCTTTGATAGAGGGTATTCTTCGTTCAATAGATTGAAGGTTAATAGATTGTTTTTATATATAGGTTTTTAGTTTTGGTTATTAGGTTATAAGATTTAGATTCAGGTATCACAACTCCCAAACTTTTGTGAAAAAGCTTGGGAGTTGGCTTTTTTATACCATGCCCATTTGGAATCTCCCCCTAGCCCATGCCGTAACCATTCAACGAATCTCACGCCATTACCTTCGCCTATACCCCCAAACTTTTTTGTTTCAACGAATAAATAGAATACACATTCGCATTTTTCCTCTTATGTGGCTGCGCCGCAATCTTCTGCAAACTTAGAGCCGCAATCTTCTGCAAACTTAGAGGGTAATTCGTCGAAAAACATTGTTGTTTTGACAAAAGCGACATTCGCTGAACAGAGAGCCCATACCATGTTTTCAGCTCATTCACTTTGCTTTCTTCGTCAAAGAAGTGAGCCAGCGGCGCACGGGAATATCGTAGAAATGCAGTGCCACCCATGCCAAGGCAATGCTGCCAGCCACGGTGAGCGAGGCATAGCCCAGGCTCTGGCCTAAGGTGTAAGTGCCAGTGTGGATAAGGTGGGAATAAAAGAGATAGAACAGCGGATAGTGTACGATGTAGAGCGGATAAGAGAGGTCGCCCAAGAGACGGAACATAGCGGTCTGGCGCTTGCCGGCTGTCCTATCGGAAGCGCCGAGCCAAAGCAAGACAGGGAAAACGATGATGATGCAAACGGCCTCATACACTCCATTCCAGCACACAGGCGACTTGCCGGGAATGTAAGGCACCATAAACAAAGCCGCCATGACGACCGTGGCCAACCAAAAGGCGCCCCTCACCCTGACGGGACGGAAGCGGCGGGAAAGGAGCATGCCAAGGGAATAGGGAAAAAGCATCCTCACCAAGCCTCCCCAAAAGTTTACTCCGTCGAGCGTCCAGCCTACGCCAAACATGCCCGACCCAACAAAGTCGCCGACGGTCATCCATACCAAGGCCACACCCAACAATGCGGTGACGGCTGTCAGCATGCGGGTGGAGAGGCGATGGACAAGAAGACCATAGAGGATGTTGCCTATGTACTCAAAGAACAGCGACCATGCCGGGCCATTGAGCGGGAACATCTCGCCGTTGCCCCTCACCTCGTAGGGACAACCTGGCCAAGCCGGAATCATGAACATGGCTGCCAAAAGGGCGAGCATGGCCATGGACACGGAGACGCGGCTGCCGTCCCAATGCGCGCAACCTTGGAGGAGGAAACACACAAGACCCACCACTGCGCCAAACACCACCATGGGATGGAGGCGGATGAGGCGACGGCGGAAGAAGTCGCTCAACGTAAAGCCTCGCTGCCAACGGTCGTCGTAGGCATAGCCAATGACAAAACCTGAGAGCAGGAAGAAGAAATCCACCGCAAGATAGCCATGATTGAGGTGGGCGATAATGCCGTCGCCAACGCCATTGACAGAGCCGGCAAAGGCATAGCCCTCAAAGATGTGGTGGAACACGACAAGCAGGGCAGCGACGCCGCGCAGCCCGTCGAGCAATTCGTAATGGGGTTTGGTATCAGCAAAGCCAAAGGAGGGAATCTTCACGCATTGTGTGGTATGACGCATGACTGCCTTTATTTACTTAATGACTAATTTTTGTGTAAAGTTAGGAATATTTCCTTAAACCAACAAAAAAACAGGACTTATTTCCCAACAAACCATTCTGGCGCATTGCAGGGAGGAGGTAAGGAGGATGAGCCCTCACCCAAATGCAAGAACCAGAGGAACTGTCACCCAAATGCTGGGGCCGTGCCTTGCGCAGCCACAAGGAGTGGCCAACCCTACCCCCCCCTGCAAAGGGCGGGATACAAAGCCCAATGGCATGCACGCAAATGGATGATTCTGCGTAACCATCCATTTTAGGCCGCCTTTTCTATAAGCTGTAAATTTTCGACCTTTG
>SAMEA3663095__coassemble_993_pt1 | contig 28851 bp, 21 predicted proteins | sample SAMEA3663095__metabat2_low_PE_016 | metagenome-assembled genome bin SAMEA3663095 (sample SAMEA3663095) | pig gut metagenome | biome: pig gut; feature: pig-associated habitat; material: faeces | place: France | collected 2012
AATACCATCCGTCCTCGTTGCCGTGGACGCCTTCCGTCTCTTCGGTCCATCCGCGGTTGAAGGGAGACCAGTTGGTCTCTCCGGCCCATCCTTCTTCGTTGCCTATCCACCTGGCCTCACCCCCGAGGCCCCACACCACGATATTGGGGCAGAGCCGGTGAACGCTGTCGCGCACATTGGGCACGTCGTAATAGATGTCGCGATCGATGCTCACCGTGGTGTCGCGGCCGCCATACCAGCCCGACCCGCCATTGGCACCGTCGAACCACATCTCAAACTGGTCGCTTCCATACTGTGCCAGTTCGGCACACTGCCGCAAGAAGACGTTCTCCACATAGGCTTCAGTGCCATAGAGCGCGTTGTTGCGGTCCCAGGGTGAGACATAGAAGCCGTATTTCATTCCCTCTTTCCGTGCCGCGTCGGCAAAGGCGCGGGGAAGATTCAGGTTGCGGGCATAAGCATTGCCACCGCGCGTACAGTTGTGCGTGGTGGTTTGGGTGGGCCAGAGGCAGAATCCATCGTGATGTTTCACCACGGCGATACCGCCTTTCATTCCGGCCGCCTTGACCGCCTTGAGCCACTGACGGGGACAGGGGGGCTGGGTGGGCGCAAAAAGGCTTTCGTCCTCATTGCCCAATCCCCACTCGCGATGGGTATAGGTGTTCATGCCATAATGGAAGAAAGCGTAAAATTCGGTTTGCTGCCATTTCATCTGCCGCTCGTTGGGTACAGGAAATACGGGTGTCGGCTCATTGTCGGCATTATAGGCACCGGCAGAGACGGAAATCAGCAAAGCCAAGGATAAAATAAGAGTATGGTTCATCGATCTGTCATTAGAATAAGTAGCGCAAAGATAGCAATAATTACTCAAACAACGGTCAAACCCCGACTTTTTTATGATTTGGCCACCGCTGAATGGCCGTTTCCCAATACGATGGCAGGTATTGGGGCAAGTGCGGGATTGGACAGCTCACGCGCCGTAGTCGTAGGTGTTGAGGCCGTGCATCTTGTCGAAGTCATGTAAATGGCATGCAGGCCATCTCGGATACCTTTACCGCTAACCTGCGGGAAATATCCAGTGATCCGGAAAAACTATTATTCTGCGAAATCAGTGAAGCATGATATAACCACTTGATTGTCAATATATTAAAAGCAACAAGTGGTTTTGTGTAATGGCCGGGCAATAAGCCCATTATAATTAATTAACAACAATATTCATTCGTACAGGTTGAAATATTTGTGTAATCGGATTCATATTATTATATTTGTGCACAGAAAAAACTGCTCCCGCAAGAAATGTGTGAAAATCGCTGACCTTGACGGGTATTCCATCATTAACTTTAAACAGTATATTTTTTATGGAAAATCCAGTTCCTGGTCCTGCATATATGCAACAGCATTCCAAGGCACATAAAAACTTAGCAATTAAAGGGGAACGATTGAATGCCCCGTCTGTGCATAGTCACAATTCCGTGACCACAGATCAAAGTGCTCATGATTCTCAAACTTCCATTACAAATTTGGATAATGCCCCTCTGAAAATGGAACTTAAAGAGATTCCGAATGATAAGACCAGAAAACTATCTGACATAAAGATTCTAACCCTAAATGATTTTATACAGTCATCTTTACTCCTCCCTTCTTTTCTGGAAACCCAGATTAGTGAAGAGCCTAATACCAAAATCAAGAGGACACTGGAGTTTTTGTTCGGAGTACCATTTTTCAAAATCCAAGATAATGAAGAAGCGGATTTTTACTGCCGTCATTTCAATACAAAATGTTGCATTGTACGCGAGCACCTATTATTTGCCAAAGGGTGTTACGATCCATCTTCAGATGAAGGAATGAACTTAATATCTTGTGCTGTCATATCTTTCCTTGATGCACATCCTGAGTTAAAAAAAATATGTGAAGGACTCGTCAAGAAGCATAAATCTGAAATACAAGCAGAAGTTATGAATGAGTTACCTCTGTTTGGTTTGATAGATGAAGGTCTGGACCAGTGGAAGAAGGCAAAAGAGGAATCTAAAGGATTTGATCATCTTTGGATGTTGATTTTCAATTGTATAAACGATGCTTCTAAAAGAGGCGAGGAGTCCAGAAATGCCTTTAAGATGTTTGAAATTGCAGCGTTGCAAGATAAAATTGAAACAGGTAGCAAACTTGAAAATGGTTGGAATTTCCGGAACGAGTTCAATAAACAAACGGGAACTACCTACAAGAAGAAAGAATTGGAAGACGCGAATACCAACATCTTGTGGATGCTTGTTGTCGTTCCTCTCTCCCGCTTGTTGAATGACAAAGATACGCCTCCATATCAATTATTTACTTTCGACGACAATTTATGGATATATAGAGTGAGGTATCAGAACTATATTGACCAATTGGAGGAGGGAGTAAAGGACGCACATTCAGATAACCCTGACTTTCATTTGAGAGAATCATTAAGCCGTATCCAAACCCGTATAAATAAAGTAAATGAAGATAAGGAAGAATACTTAAATCCAGACTATTACAAAAAATGGCGTGATAATTATACAAAACTATGCGAGCAACTTTCCAAAGAGCGAGATCATGCAGAGAAAAATTCTAAAGACTCTTTAGTTAAGGGATATGGAAAGAAGTATGGTGGAGTTTATCACGATATACAGGACAATATACAAAATGGAAAAATTGCAGGCTTTATAACAGAGCTCGCAATCAGCATTGCAGCCGGTGGTGCTGCATCTATGCTTGCAAAAGGTTTCATGAAGGCAGCGGGTAAGAGTGTTTTAAGAACTTTAGTAAGACAAGCAGGTGTTGATATTGCAACAAATTTGGCTGTAGCTAGGGCAGGTCAAGCTTTGGCAATTTTTTCAGATGCCACCATGAACGACGATGTGAAGATGAATGGTGATTATTGGTTAAAACAACTGAAAACAGGTTGGGATAATACTGTATCATCAACCGTTTCAGGAATGGCATCGGCAGGAATTGGCACGGCAATAGGCTTACATTCAGGGAAACTCCATCGGAAAAATTCTGAAATTGCGCCAGATAGTCCTGCTGTCAAAGCCCCGACTCCGCCACCACTTCCTGCTGCCGCAACAAAGGCTACAGGCAAAGCACCTGTAAAGGCAGAGACCCATACACATACAACGTCATCACCTTCTGCAGCCACCGAGAGTGTAGAAGGTACACGCATTGTTCAACAATCAGACCATGCTGATATTGATGATTGGCTTTACAGAACCAGGAATGACGACCGGATTGACCAATTATCAGACTATCAAAATCCGAAGTTGAATAACGGGAGTGGAACGTCTGCTACCAATAGTGCTGCAGTCAACACCCAGACTCCGCCACCACTTCCAGCAGCAGCCAATACCGCTAAGACTCCGCCACCACTTCCTGCTGCCGCAACAAAGGCTACAGGCAAAGCACCTGTAAAGGCAGAGACCCATACACATACAACGTCATCACCTTCTGCAGCCACCGAGAGTGTAGAAGGTACACGCATTGTTCAACAATCAGACCATGCTGATATTGATGATTGGCTTTACAGAACCAGGAATGACGACCGGATTGACCAATTATCAGACTATCAAAATCCGAAGTTGAATAACGGGAGTGGAACGTCTGCTACCAATAGTGCTGCAGTCAACACCCAGAATCCACCACCACTTCCTGCAGCAGCAAAGGAGGCTACAGGCAAAGCACCTGTAAAGGCAGAGACCCATACACATACAACGTCATCACCTTCTGCAGCCACCGAGAGTGTAGAAGGTACACGCATTGTTCAACAATCAGACCATGCTGATATTGATGATTGGCTTTACAGAACCAGGAATGACGACCGGATTGACCAATTATCAGACTATCAAAATCCGAAGTTGAATAACGGGAGTGGAACGTCTGCTACCAATAGTGCTGCAGTCAACACCCAGAATCCACCACCACTTCCTGCAGCAGCAAAGGAGGCTACAGGCAAAGCACTTGTAAAGGCAGAGACCAGTACACATATTAGTAAATGGCTTGCAGATATCAAGAAAGCGAAGAACAAAGAACGCCCCATACGTTTATTAACAGGGAATTGGGCTCTTTTAAAAGAAATTATGGATCCGGCTCCTGTAACGAGTTTTATTGTTATTGCCAATAGGTTGTTGCCATCACCCACTAACGAGCCTCCAAAGCCAGACCCATATTTTATAGACCGATATAAAAAAATGATAGAGCCACTAAAGGATAAAACAAACCGTGCCGACAACTCTGAAGACAAGAATGAGGATGCAGAAGTGAGCGATTGAAAATCCGCTTATTTTGAATTGATTGATTATCCTAAATATTTGGTACTGGATTGAAAATGATGATCAAGAAAGGACGGGGCGGTGAATGAGCCTCCCCTACTATGCAAAGAGCAACCCGTATGGATTGCTCTTTTGCTTTTAGACTGTGATGATGGTGGGACTGCCCTTGACGGATTTCATCTTGATGTAGTTGTAGATTTCCTAAGAGAGGGTATAGGAATCTGGCAACTGCTCGCTGTGCTTCATGTAACTGTCGAAAATGCCGCGGGCAATGAGGCTGTCCTCATTGTCTATCATGATGTCATAATCAACCAGCAGTTTGGTAAGGGCATCGGTAAGGGCTTGTTCCAGAGAGGTGGCATCTTGATTCCAGAAATTGCCTGAAAGGTTCCTCCATTTGTAGTCATCGTCCGAGTATGGAGAGTCGTATGTGAACATTTCCACACTGCCTGCCCAATGGAAGTTCACTGTTTTCAGGTCGTCAGAGATACCGGACTGCGTGCATTCACATTCGTAGCCGGACTTAAACTCTGAGGTATCAGCAACAAGAAAGTCAAAATAGAAGATGATATTATCTGTTTTAAGTTAACGCCACTAATTCGGCGGGACTATATTAACAAGAAAGATTTGTTATTGCAAATTTTTGAGAAAAAAAAACAAAAATCGGGGATTGATGTAGGTCAAGGGGTGAAAAAAGGGGGATATTTTCGCATTTTTCGAATTAATCTTCTGTTTTTCCTATTTTTTTTGCAAAATATTTGTGTAATCGGATTCTTATTGTTAAATTTAGGGCGTGAAAAATATCACCTTGCACGGAACGTGTGAAAATCGCTGACCTTGGCGGGTGTTTGTCAGAAACTTTAAACCCTATTTTCCCATGTCTAATCCAGATTCTACTACACTTATTGGTGGCCATGCATTTATGGGCAAGGAGCAAAAGAAGCAGTGCAACGAATGATTGTGCTGTTGATGCTGCGTGTGTCTGTGACAACAGACCGGGCTCAATGACTGCCCCCTGCCCTATGTGACTGGGGCTTCTTTTAGAAGTTGGCAAAATATAACTTAAAACTGTAAACAACCATATAGGAAAAATTGGAACACAGAGACAGGAGAAGACCCATTGTCTCTATATGGATTTATAGATAGAATACAACTAAAATAATCTAACTATGATATTAAAATCGTTGACATACATAAAGGCCTATCTGAAGGAATATATCAAGGTTCTTGTAGACTCTGGGGAGCTGGACGCAGATGTGATTATCAAAATTGAAGGTATCGGTCGTGAAGAGAAACCAGATAATGAGGGTATATTTATTACCTTGTTGCACATTGAGGAGGAGACATCGACGAAACAGGCCACTCCTACATACACCAAGTATTCCACTTACGAGAAGCCAGAGATACAGGTGAACCTCCATGTGATGCTCTCGGCTCAGCACAGCAATTACGAGACAGCCTTGCGATACATCTCATTGGTGTTGCAGGCTTTCCAATCAAATACAGTGATCCGTACTGGCGAAGAAGATGAGGATTTGCGCATTTCACTTCATCCGATATCATTGGAGCATATGACAAACCTCTGGCAGACGCTGGGAGCAAAGCTGATGCCAGCAGTAGTATATAAGGTAAGAATGCTGACTGTTCAGGCTTCTAAGATACTGACAACTAAGCCAATCCTTGTAACCAAGGTGAACCGAATGGCACCTGTCGATCCTGCTGCCATCAAAGCAAATCGTAAGGCAGAAGAGGATCGCTTGAAAGCCGAGGAAGAAAATGGTCCTGCCTACATCACAAGACTTAAAGCAAATGATGCAACTGTGGAGCAAGACTTTGAAGCTAAAAAGAAGGAACAGGAAGCACTTCTTGCAGCAGAAATAGCACGCGAGGCAGAGAATCAAAAAATAATTGACGATGCCAAGCGAGAGGAAGTGAAGAAAAGACTGCAATCGGAATACAACAACAATAAATAATTATTAGATAAAAATATCTATTAACCCGCTAAAACAAAAATTTATGGTAAAAATTAGAAAGACTCCTGGAGTCTATGTTGAGGAAGTTTCCAACTTGGCTCCATCGGTAGCAAGTGTCGCTACTGCTATCCCAGCATTTTTGGGTTATACAGAAAAAGGCACTGCTTACGAGCCTAAAGCCATCAGAAGTTATCTGGAGTATGTTGCGGAATTCGGAGGTGCTCCTGAAATTGAATATGTGCCAAAAGCAGAAGGTGCAACCGTGGGTACTCTCAACAAAGAGAAGTTTGTCATGGCAAACGCTGTTCGCATGTACTTCGACAATGGAGGTGGAAAGTGCTATATTGTGTCTGTGGGTAGTTACACATCAACTACAAGCAAAGATCATTTCATTGGTAATGCAGCTCAAAATATAACGGGTGGTCTCCCAGCAATTGAAGCTGTTGACGAGGTGACTTTGTTGGCTTGTCCTGACGCCGCATTGATTTTTACCGATCCAACCGTCTTGGGTGATATCCAGAAGCAGATGCTTGCTCAGTGTGCAAAGACTATGGACCGCTTCGCGATACTTGATGCCGTGAAGGGTGCTGACACTTTTGAAACATATAAAACCGAGATTGGTAATAATGACCTTTCTTATGGTGCTGCGTACTATCCAAATCTCAAACATTCATACGATACAAATATCCAACCTAAAACCGTTGCCGCCTATTTGATGGATGATAAAGACTTCAAAGCTTCTTATGATGAAGTGCGAGGAGCATTATCTAAAAACAAGAACGCAAAGGTTGACGAGACCAAGAAAGCATTGTACGATTTCTACACAAAACTTATTTCAACAGACGAACACAATCAAAAGGCAGCCAAGGCAAATACTCTTTACAAGAAAGCATTGGCAGAACTGCAGGACATGGCCTCAGAGATCACTCCATCAGGTGCTGTGTTGGGGGCTATCGTCAGCACAGATGCAAACTTTGGTGTTTGGAAGGCCCCTGCAAACATCAGCCTCGCTGCAGTGAAGGATGTAAAGGAAGCCCTCTCTTCTGCCGACCAGGAGGATCTAAATGTAGATGCTGATACAGGTAAGAACATCAACTGCATCCGTAAGTTCTTCGGAAAAGGCATTATCGTTTGGGGTGCCCGTACTCTTGACGGATTCAGCGACGAATGGCGTTACATCCCTGTTCGCCGTCTGTTCAACTACGTCGAGGAGAGTGTTCAGAAGTCGACAATGTGGGCAGTATTCGAGCCAAACGACGAGAACACCTGGGTAAAGGTCAAGTGTCAGATTGCAAACTTCCTGACCAACATCTGGCGTCAGGGTGCATTGGTAGGTGCTACTCCTAAAGATGCATTCTTCGTAAATGTAGGTGTTCCAACAACAATGACCGCCGACGATGTGAACAAGGGCCGTATGATTGTAGAAGTTGGTATTGCAGCATCTCGTCCAGCTGAGTTCATCACAATGGTATTCTCTCACAAGATGGAGCAATAACCTGAGATGTAGTCTTGAAACATAATTAACAACCGTAAAAAAATATCATATTATGGCTGAAAAGAGTAAAGAATATCCATTGCCATCGTATCACTTCTCTGTAAAAATCGATGGCGACGAGAGCAACAGCGTTGCATTCTCAGAAGTCTCAGGTCTGAACGTTGAGACAACTGTTATTGAATATCGTGAAGGTCAGAACAGCGACTATATCACATACAAGATGCCTGGCATCGTGAAGTACGGTAAGGTAACCTTGAAGCGAGGCACAACTGCATCAAACAACAAGTTCTTCGATTGGTTCAGCAAGAACAATCTTAACACAACCGAGCGTAAGAATGTGACCATCTCCCTCTTGAACGAGGAACACAAGGCAGTTGTCACATGGAGTTTGCAAGGTGCATTCCCTTCAAAGGTGGACTTCGGCGGCTTGAATGCTAACGACAACAAGGTGCTGATCGAAACTCTTGAACTCACACACGAAAAGTTGGATGTAGTTCGCGGCGAAGGTAAAGAAAAAGAATGAAGGAAAAAGAAGAAAATACAGATCTTAGATTTCTACCGAGCTACCATTTTCAAGTGACATTCTTCGGTGACAATCAAAAAAAAGCTGAAGAGATAAGCAAGGAAAAGGCCGAAAAGGAAAAGGCGAAAAATGAGGCGGTAAAAAGCGGCAAGTACAAATACGAAATGCCGAAGCCTGTGGAACTTGCCTTTCGCGATGTGTCAGGCCTGAGCATTGAACTTCAGACCGAGGAAGTGAGAAGTGGCGGAGAAAACCTGATGTCATACAAACTTCCGAAGCCTATCAAATACGGTACACTGAAACTTTCGAGAGCCCTGAAGGGGCAGGAGAACATGGACCGCATAACCGATTGGGCAGAGAAAGCGATTTACTATATGGACATCAAGCTCAAGACTGTGCAGGTTTCATTGCTCAACGAAAAGCATGTGCCAGTGAGGACCTGGAGTTTTGTAGATGCCTATCCGGTAAAGTTGAACATCAGCGAGATGAACGCCACAAAGAGTGAAATCTCAATAGAGACTCTTGAATTGGTTTACAAATACGCGCGTAGAGACAAATAGTTAATTATGCCTATACAGATCAATGAATTGATTATCAGGGCAAACGTTGTGGAACAAGACGAAGCCAACAAGCAGGATGTGAATTCATATTCTGCTCAGGCTTCGGCTAAATCCTCCGCAACGAGTGTTTATGTTGAAAAACGACGAAAGGAACGCTAATGGACAAGAAACTTCAGATGATGACCATCGTCGGATACACGAAACCCGACTTCAGCGGCGAAAAGACTACTTTCGTGGCACAAGTAAACCCTGAGTCCTTTGACCGTAGTTTGAACTTCTCGAACGACAAGCAGCAGACAAAAAACAAATCGGGCGTAAAGGCTTCGGATACCACTGCCACCGGCGAGAGTTATCGCTTTGAACTGATTCTCGATGGAACTGGCGTGATTGACGGCGACGGGCAGAAGGACATTACTGACAAGATAGAGGAATTTCACAATACGGTGACACATATCGACAATAAAGCCAAGGACGCAAAGGGCAATAAGGTGGAGGCACGAAAGCCAAGCTATGTGAAATTGTTCTACTGCAACAAGATGTTCAAGTGCTGCATCACTTCGGTGTCGATCAAATACGGATTATTCTCACTGGAAGGATATCCGCTGAGAGCCCGCATAACCTGTGATTTCAAATCGGTAGGCTTCCCTACAGTTATCGACGACAAGGAACGAAGCGAAAGTCTGGTCAACAGTTCCCGTCCTTCGAAGCAGTCGTTCTCGGACAATGACGGCGATGTGAACAAGACCATTGAAGACTGCCTGGAAGAGGGCAAAGATTCTCCTGTCCCAACTGATGAATAAGATATGAACAAACCTGTTATTCCAACAATGCAAGGACCTGCACGCCTGAAGATACTCTCTGGAAATACGGAGGTGTCGGTGGCATGCGTGGTGTCGGCTAAAGTGGAGGAGGAATTCGGAAGGATTTCTTCTGCAGAGATAGTGCTCGACGATGGCGGTTTCGAGGACAAGGATTTCGCTATGGGCAATGCCGATGAATTGCTGATAGGAAAAACCATCGAAATCAGCACCGGTACAGGCAACGACATGAAACTGCTGTTCCGAGGTATTGTATTGCGTCAGAAAGTTCTCATCAACGACTATGTCAACCAGCTTGTGATAACAGCGAAACATGAAGCCGTGAAGATGACGCGTGTCCGTCAGAACAAGTGCTTCACCGACAAACCTGACTGCGAGATCGTAAGGGAAATAGCTGATGAATATGGCATTTCGGCTCAGATAGATTCTACAAACATCGTGCACGAGTCAATGATGCAATACAATGCCACCGACTGGGATTTCATCAATATGAGAATTGAGGCCAACGGACTTGTTATGTATTGCGGTGCTGACGGTCTTGTGGCAAAAGCCCCAGGTGTAAATGCCCCGCCAAGCCTGGAAATCGACAACGGATTCAACCTCATAAATCTTGATGCCGAGATGGATGCCTCACTGGCATTTGACACATACACAGCCCGCACTTGGAACTACAAGTCGCAGGAGGTGGAAGAAGAGGAACTCAAAGGTGGCGAGTGCGATGCCGACCAGGGTAATTTCAAGCACGCTGATGCGTCAAGCGCACTTGGTTCACAGAAATATACAATAATGAGCGACAATATGTATACCGATACAGAATTCATTGTTGCTCAGAACGATGCAAAGGCAAAGTTTGATGCCTTGGCTCGTATCATGGGTTCGGTTAGTTTCCCAGGATACGCAGAAGTGCACCCTGGAGACACAGCAACCCTGAAATGTTGTGGCGGCCGATTGAACGGCAACGCTTATATTACCGGTGTCACACACGAGGTAAAAGGTGCCATATGGACCACTGCTCTCCGACTGGGTACTGACGGTATTCCTTTCGCCGAGCGATTTAGCAACATCAGCACTATGCCTGCCAATGGTCTGCTGCCATCAGTCAACGGACTTCAGGTGGGATTAGTCGAACAATTGAAGGATGACCCTCAGGGAGAGGAGAGAATACTCGTCCGTCTGCACAACGGTGAAGACATCACACTGTGGGCTCGTCTGGCGATGCCTCATGCAGGCAAGAATCGCGGAGTAACATTCATTCCAGAGATTGGCGACGAGGTGATAGTAGGATTTGTCAATGACAACCCAAACCTTGCCATTGTGCTCGGTTCGCTTCATAGCAGCAGCAAGTCATCACCTGTAGAAATCAACGACGACAACAATATCAAAGGTATCTATACACGCGAGAACATAAAGATAGAATTTGACGATGACAAGAAAGTCGTCACAATAGCCACCCCTGGCGGAAATACGATGACGCTCAGCGATGACGCAAAGAGAATCGCGTTGGAAGATCAGAATGGAAATAAAATAACAATGGACGACAACGGAATCACTATCAAGAGTACGAAGGCCATCAACATCGAGGCCTCACAAGACTTGAGCCAGAAGGGCGCAAATGTGACTCTGGAAGCCCAGCAAGGTTTCAAGGCAACCGGAAACACCGGTGTGGAGATGTCCACTTCAGCATCTGCAGTCCTCAAGGGTTCGATTGTCCAGATAAACTAATAGAATTATGCCACCAGCAGCAAGAGTAGGAGATGCAACAACCGACGGATCTGTGATAACTGGTCCTGGTGCAATGAATGTATTGATTGGCGGAATGCCAGCAGCCGTAGTGGGCGACATCCATCCATGTCCCGTAGCCCAGTCGGCAATGGCTTTCCCTATGGGCAGCACATCGGTGCTTATTGGCGGAAAACCAGCTTTGCGAACAACAGATGTGAGTGGATGCGGTGCGATGCCACTGGTCGGGTGTCCAACAGTGATTATTGGAGGATAAGAACATGAACGAAAAAGATATTATTGGAACTGGTTGGAGTTTTCCTCCAAGATTTGAAGTCGCTAATGGCAAAGGATTCGTGGAGATGGTTTCTGAAGAAACAGAAATCAGAGAGGCTCTGAGTATCATGATCAGTACTGTCAGGGGAGAGAGATATCTCCGCCCTAAGTTCGGTATTGACTTGCGCGACTACCCTTTCACCCCTATCACCACAGCCTTGAAAAGAGACGTCGAGGATATGATAACACAGTCGATTGCCGAGTATGAGCCTCGTATCATTGTTGACAAGGTGACTGTTGATGATTCTGACAGCCTTGAAGGAATGCTTGCAATTTATGTGTCGTACACCGTCAGAGCAACAAATTCAAAAGACAATCTCGTGTACCCATTATACTTGTAATAGGATATGAAGAAGCAATGTATAACAAATCATATAGGTGGAACTTATCAGGACGATAGATTCCCGAAGGCTCTTGATCCGTCATCAGTCAAGATTGATGGTCGTAGTTTCGAGGAATTGATCCAGTCGTTTGTCTTCATGGCAGGCCAGATGAATTATTTCAAGAATAATCCAGAAGTTGCCGATATGGACTGGAAACCATTCTTCGCACAGATTATCGACGAGAGGGGACAACTGGACCTCGCCACACTGAAAGAGTTGGAGTCTTCGGGCGAGATGCAGCCACATCTTGCACTGATGCTTGCATTCCTGAAAGTCTATGGAATTGAAGAAGATGGCATCAATGAACTGACAAAGCAACATCTTGACTTCTACTACAGGGAGATGCTCCGTTTCAAGCCTAAGCAAGGCACAATCGGTCATGTCCCTGTGGCAGTAAAGTTGGGCAAGACAACGCAGTCGGCATTCATTCCTGCCGGAACAAAATTCCTGGCTGGCAAGGACGACAAGGGCAAGGTCATCACCTATATCAACCAACAGGATTTTACAGCCTATGCTTCTACTATAGAATCGCAGACAATGGTCGATTCGAGCATGGTATATCCAAAGAAGAGCGAAAGACAATGCGGAATTATCCTCAGTTCGCCTCTGCTGAATGTCAAGGGTATCACCAATCTCCATCTGAACACCAGGGTGGGCTACGACGCAAGTTACTCTGTTATATACTACACTACCGAAGAGGGCTGGGCAAACGGCACTATTGCCAATGACCATTTGAGCTTCGGCAGCACTATCGCTCCTTACAATGAGAAAGTCCACAAGATGGGCCTGTCTACTTCGTCACCTGTGATATTTATCCCGTATACCAGCATAGATAACCTTCTCAGTTCCATTAAGACACTGCCAACTCTCAACCAGGCAACTGCAAGCATACCTGACGAGTCGGTGAAGTTGAAGAACAAGATGGGTATATTGAACAACGGAGCTCAGGTGCAGCCTTTTGGGTCGCTGCCATCGTTAGGCGATGTCTGCAAGGTTCTCATTCCTGAGGTGGAAGGTTATTCTACAGAAGTTTCAATTTCAGATAATACACTCTGGACGAATAATCCTGCTGTCTCCAAGGTAGGTGACATACTTCAACTTGTAAAAGACTATGGATATCAGAAATATCTGAGGGAGCTCATCATTGCCACAAACGATATAGCACAAAATAAGGAATCTAAAGCAGAGATTCCGTTGGCTCCTAAGGCTCCAACTTTGGAAATACCACTTAAGGTGACAGGTAAATACAAACTGACGGACAATAAGTTCTGTGAGTGTTTTATAAAGACTCCACAGGGTGTTGCAGCACTGCAGAATATCAACGATCTCAATGTCGTTGTTTCCAAAGGCAAGAATATGTATGTCGGCATCAAGAATGCGAAACCTGAAACATCAATAAGCCTCTATGTCGAACTGCAGAAGGACGGTGAGATTGTAGTTGACGAGGATGAAGAAAACCCTACCTGGTATGTATTGTCAGGCATCAAGTGGGTGAAAGCGAGTGTGCTGCGCGACAACACCCGTGGTTTGGTGAATGATGGAATTGTACACATCGACTTCAGTGATGAAGCCATCTTTGAGTCGCACAAACTGATGCAGCCCAACCTCACTTGGTTGCGTCTGGCTTATGGCACCGCAATTCGCCCTATGGTAGAAAAGGTCACTCCACATGTTGTGGACATCATGTATGACCCAGAATCCCTGGGTAAGGGCAAGGTTGGAGAGGCAATGCCAAAAGGTTCTGTAAAGAAACTGCAGAATGCTGTTCCTGGCGTGAAGAGCATCGAGCAATTCTGTGAAGGCGAACGAGGCAAGAATGCAGAGAACGACAGAGAGTTCAATGTAAGAGTCAGCGAACGACTCAGACATAAGGGCAGAGCCACTAATGTTTGGGATTATGAGCGTCTCGTATTGCAGGAGTTCCCAACACTTGCTGCTGTGAAATGTGTTCCTTTCCAGATAAACTCGAAGAATGAGAAAGGTACCATCGAATTGCTGTTGGTGCCAAAAGTTATTGAGATGGGCGATCTTGAGCCAAAAGTGAAGGACAACATGAAAGAAAGCGTAAAAGCATTTCTGGCCGACAAGATCTCACCATTTGCAAAAATAAAGGTTGTGGATCACACATACGAACAGGTGAAAGTTTCCTGCACCCTCTATCTCCGTGAAGGCTACACCGACAAGTCTGAATACACAAAGAAAGCTATACAGGCTCTTAAGGAGTACCTCTCGCCTTGGTCAAACGGCAAAACGGGAATGTTGTTGAGCAACAATTACAATGAGTCGCAGATTATGCTGTTCCTGGAGAAACTGGAATATGTGGACAATGTGCGAGATCTCAAGGTGAAGGTTTGCACTGAAGCTGGTGAGACCTTTGTCGGTGAGGGTGGAGACATCATACCATCAACACCAACATCGATTCTTACAGCGAGCAACGAAATGGATATTACAATAAAAACCTCAAACACTAAATAAATGGAAAATAATTTAGATTACGAAGGATTGAAGAAGGCGGGTCTGGATTATATTCAAAAGGTCTCGAGTAAACTATGGACTGATCATAATGCACACGATCCGGGTATCACAATGCTGGAACAATTGTGTTTCGGCCTGGTAGACCTTGGATTCCGTACTTCGTTCGACATCAAGGAACTCCTTACCAAAGAGGGTACAAATGCGCCTGCTACAGAGAAGGCCCTGTATCCTGCCCATGAGATATTGTCGTCGGCTCCTATCACTATAGAGGACTACAGAAAGATGATTCTGGAGAATTTCCGTGACATGGTCAGAAATGTTCATTTCACTACGACCACCAGAAACTACACCATAGACAAGGAGGTATTGTCGGCCAAGGAGAATGTCAATATTGAGGCAACAGGTTACTACAGGTGCTTTGTAGATCTGAAGAAGGACTTCAGCGAAAAGGAGGTGAAGCAACTTGAGACTGATATAATGAACCTTCTCTCAAACAACCGTAACATTTGTGAGAATTTCTGTGGCGTTACCTTCACGAAGCAGCTAAAGGTGGGTTTGATAGCACAGATTGAATTGGAGAGCGAGGCTGACTATAGCGCCATAACCAGAGAGTTGGAGGTTCGTCTCAACAGTTATGTGTCGCCAAGTATCCCATATTATACCTACGAGGAACTGGAGGCTAAAGGCAAGACTGTTGACGAGATTTTCCTTGGCACTGCACCAATCTACGGAAACGGTTTCATTGATCGAGATGATCTGCCAAAACAGATCAAGCGTAAGGTATTGTACTCTTCGGATGTGAAAAACCTTATTCTCACTATCGATGGTGTGAAGAGTGTGAGGCATTTTGAGTTTACTGTTGACGACAATGCAAGAAGAACACGTATCGTGACTCAAAAATCAGGGAAGTTCACCCGACAGGCTCTTGATAAATTCAAGGACAGAATCATCGAGGAATGCTGGAGTATGGGTATGTTTCTTGATAGTTTCTATGAGAATAATGATTTGGTATTAGTGCACCGAAACGAGCTCGTCGGGAATGAGTTTGTTGAAATGGTGGCACCTATGCTCGAAAGAGAAGGACTCAGCTATTACATCATCACCCCTGAGGTTACCATTGACGAGGACTGGATAGAACTGCAAAAGGAGGATTTATCTTTCGTCCTGAATCATATCACTCTCAAAAAGAACGACATCAGTCGCCTCGTATATATCATCAACGGCATCCCATTTGCTGTCGGTCGTCAGTTGAAATACACTGCTTCCAACTGGGATGAGGTGGGCAGACAGCCTAAGACCAACAAAAAGGTGGCATTGGATATTCCTGAGGGCAGATACCGCAAAATCGATAAGTTCTATTCTGTTCAGCACCAACTCACCGAGAACTATATGGTAGGCAAACAGGGCATATCGGAGAAAGAGACCACAGAACGAAAGGTGCAGAGACTGCAGTTGAAGGCATACCTTACCTTCTTTGACCAGTTGTTGGCAGACTATCTGGCTCAGTTGAGTTCTCTCGACACATTGTTCTCATGGAAGGAAGACAACACTTCATATTTCCACCATGTCTTGACTGATGATGAGGTGAAGGATGTGGAGATGGTACTTCATGACTATCATGGCTACGAGCAGGTCATCGGAACTGAAAAGGCCCTGGCCCAGAAGAATGCCGTACTGAACCACATGCTGGCGAGATTCAATGAGGAGTTTGTTGACTACTCTGTGTTTAAGTTCTTCCAGAACACCAGTTTCAGTGCAAAGCAGTTTGGTTTCGACATTGCCGAGACTGTGCGCGACAAGAAGGCATTCCTCGATAATTATATTGCAATCAGTGGTAGCAGAGCACAGGGAACAAACCTTCTGTCGTATGATTCGACCCACAAGTGGAACATCTCTGCTTGTGAGGAGAGGATAATGCGACGCGTGGGTGTGAACACCAAGAAACAGCGTTCGTTGCTGGCGGCTAAGATTATCAACAAGAAAATCAGAGATGTCTATCCTGGCTATAATACTACGGTATTGAGAAATTGTTTCGCTTCTACATCTTCAGACGAGATAACTCCAAAAGATGTAGCAAAGTATAAAGGCGAAAAACCGAAAATTGCCACCCGATTGGTTTATTACAAGGGCAAGTGGACCAAGAAATATATCCTGATGGATGGTTCTGAAAGCAGGGATTTCAGTGAGGCGTTTGGTGTAAGACTCTTAGAGCATTCACTGCTTGTGCCTTACGATGGAAAGAAGTTCGACTACAACACCTTCCTACGTCTGACAACAGATGGATCGAAATATACGCTGTCACATGATCCGTTCACTTGCCAGGTCACTGCAATATGTCCGGGTTGGTTGCGCATTACTCGCAATTCACACTTTAGACAGATTGTGGAGAGCGTGATTCGTGAGGAGATTCCAGCTCACATCTCCGTAAAAATCTGTTGGTTGTCGCAAGGGGCAATGCTGAATGCTGAGGAACGCTATTCTGGTTATCTGGCAGCATTGAACGGCAAGAGCCGGCTGTCGGTGGATTGTGCTTTGGAAGGATTGGTTCTGGCGTTTGACGGAATGAAGAACATCTATCCTCCTACAATGACATTTGATTATGGCGCTTCGTTGATCAGTGCATTTGCCGATGATATTACTCAGATTGACTACTCTGCTGTGGGTGATGCAGAACAAATCGTCCTGGAGAGCATCAGGTTCGCAAAGAAGGAAATCACAATGGTTGTATCGACCAAACTGAAACTTAAGATTGAAAAAACACCGAAGAATATTCGTGCCAACATCACATGGACATCTTCGAACAGAAGTGTTGCTACTGTCAATGAGGATGGTCTTGTCTGGGCAGCAGATTACGGTAAGACGAGAATCACAGCTTCGGATGGAAATGGTCATACTTGCAGTTGTATAATAACTGTATGTGAACAATAACATATTTATATTAAATCAAAAAAATCAATACCTTCATAATATGAAACAGCAATATGTTCATTACCCAATATTCTCATCAGGAGAAGTGTTGACAAAAGACCTTTTGGAGAATATCGCCAACTACTCTGACGAGCAGGGACGCATCACCCGTTCGCAGTTTCTTGGTTATGGTATTATTTCCGGATTGAATTATAAATTCGAGAATAACTTTCTGACAATTTCTCCTGGTGTGGCCTTGACAGCAAGCGGCAACATCATCTGCATTGGTTCAGAGACTGTATATAAGTATATGGAAAAGATGGATGATGGCTTGTTTAAGTTGACCGAGACAAACACTGCCAAGTCTGTCAAACTACGCTATTCATCATCTTGTGTTCTTGCAATAAGATATGAACGCGAGGACGAGAAGGCATACAAATGTAGTGAGGACTCATGCGATTTGAACAATATCCGCAAACACATTCGTTTCACTCCGTATCTGGTGCCAATTGACCTGGTGGAGAAACCAAGTGCATTTGACGAGGGACTTAAGGAATATATGCACCTGTACCGTTTCAATGATGTGGCTTTCTCGCTCGTGACAAATTTCCTTCATGACAATGTTCGCGAGTGTTTCTACAAGAATTCGGTAAAGGTAATAAGCAAGTTGAAGGATCTGGACAATAGACTTGCCAACAAAAAGTCATCGCTGGGTTTCCTGTTCTCTATGCAGAAACCATACTCTATCCGCACTCCTTTTGTCAATGCGTTGTCAATACTGAAAAAACTGCAGGCAATGAGCGACAACGGACCTGACACTCTGTCTGCAAGGGAAAAGATGGAGAATGCTTCTCCTGAAATTCCTGTCTATTTTCTTCATTTCCTTGAGGATGTTGAGGAGGCATACAACGAGTTTGTTGACTGTTACAATACATTCCTGAAGAAGAATGGCAACTTCATTACAAGACAGGGTTCGATGATTGACAAGGATACCATCATGCTTGGCAATGGACCAAGAATGTATGCCAATTGTGAACTCCGCAACTATTTCATCCCAGCAGACAATCGCAGCTTCGAACACGAAAAGTGTGTGGTGGAGGCTTACCTGAAGCGTGTGGCTAAGTTGGTTGAGAACTTTGTACAGACATCAAATTATTGGTATTCAAAATCGGCTTCTATTGTTTCGGTGAATCCTCATGCACCTCTTGCAAAGAAGCCTATTCCTTTCTACTACAAAACCAGTGGCACTGACTTGGAGGCTGCATGGACTCTTCGCGACATAGTGAATCATGAGATGAAGGGCATTGTGGTGAACAACTTGGATACTTCCTTGGAGAGTGTGGCAGAAGTGAACGCATTCAATTCGCCTGCTGACTATTATGAGGTTGGAGGATACTACAATCAGAAGGTTGAGAAAGTAGAGCAGCGTCTTAAGGATACCATCAATGCTCATGACTTGCAACTGAAGATTGAAAAGGTCAACATGCTCGAGATTGATTCACGAATGTTTGCGAGCATCAAAAGTGGCTTCCAGTATCAGGGATATGCTGATCTGAAAATAAAGGCCCCTACCCTTCACAAAATTTTTGCGCACAAGGATGAGAATGCCGACCTCTGCAGACGAAGATTCGCAAAGCAGAGAATGACACGCCATGAACAAAGGGCTCAAACCAAATATTTCCAGGAATACGACATAGATGCGATATGCGAAGAACTGGTTACCATCGGCAAGTTCAAGACTGTTGAAGAGGCAAACAACTCAACGGATGTGAAGGTTCTCAAAAGATTGAGAGACATCTCATTGTTGTGTACTGACGAGAAATTTCGCTTTGCTGATCATCGATATATTCCAAGAAAAGGCATCCTTTATCTGGCTTGTTATCGAAATAGAGTGATTTTTTGCTTTTCTTCATAAAAAAAACGAGAAAAAAATTGGTTGTTTGTAAAAAAACAACTATATTTGCAACAAGAAACATGGTTAATACCAGTTTAAGTTAAATGGAACGAGTTTGTGAGGTTTCCTTTCATGGCAACATGAACATCAAACTTACAAAGTTTTGATGCGCAAGCGAGGGAAAGAGTGCTTAGCGCCCCGGTGGTTCAATTCTGCAAAGTTTGTGCCCTGGGGTTGTTGTTTTATTTAAGAAATACCCTGAAAAATTTTTCGCAATCCCGTAAAATAATATGAAAAGTATTTTGTAATATCATTTTCTATTCGTATATTTGCAAAAATAAAGTAACAGTGAGCCAGTAACATGGCCAGTTTAGTTTTGCTTGGCGGTAAGTAATCGTGCGGAGATGCGATTTACTTTGATGCTGGACAAGTATTCGTGTTGGGAGGTGACTCTCACGCTGTTCTAAATTATCTTTGCGACGCTTGATCAGTGCGTGATCTATAGTTTCGTATTTTCTTCTCTTGGAACCTCTTTCTACTGTTTGGCAATTTTTGGTCGACATCTGTTTTTCCACAATGGTTTTTAATTCAGGTTCGTTTAGAAATGCATTCGGTAGAGCAAGAGGTAACAGTTTGGTTAATGCGACGATTAGGATTCGTGAGTGTCTTGCAGAAACAAGGAAATGAAGTTCAGAAGCCTCGTCTTGCGAGGTTAGCATGGAGAACGAAAGGATACACAAGGTTAGCGCAATGCCCTTGAAAGCCAAAAAGCGTGGGACTAGCGCCCGCAAGCCGTACGAGGGTTGCGGGTTCTGTTATTTTATGGGGGATCAATCAGTTACCTTACCTTCCTTTCGGTATTCCGCCTTTATTCCATCAATGATATCTTCCTTCATGATAACATTGGAGTCACGGCTCAACGCCATCAGTGAACAATACTGCACAACATTCAGTATAGAACCACCGGAAATCTCATATTTTTTTGATATCTCTTCCAGGTCAACATCTTCTGAAAAAGAGACATTTTCAGAGAAAGTCGACTTCCACAGTTTGTGGCGCTGACTTCCATCTGGCATCTGAAAGCGGATGACACTCTGGAAGCGTCGTGCAAAGGCTTCGTCAATATTGGATTTGAGGTTGGTTGACAATACCACAAGTCCGTCATAGTCTTCAATGCGTTGAAGAAGAAAAGCTACTTCCTGGTTGGCGTACCTGTCATGGGAGTCTGTGACTTTGGTTCGCTTACCGAACAATGCATCGGCTTCATCAAAGAAAAGAATCCATTTCTTGCCTTCAGCCAAATTAAAGATTTTTGACAGATTCTTTTCTGTTTCACCGATATATTTCGATACTATCAAAGAGAGGTCGATGCAATAGACATCGAGTCCAACTTCCTTGCCCAACAACGATGCAGTAAAGGTTTTTCCGGTTCCTGACGGTCCATAGAAAAGCACTCTGTAGCCTTTCTTCAGCTTGTCACGCATATTCCACTCGTTGTTCAACGTGTCTTTATATTTCAGCCACTTTTTCACGACTTCTATCTGTTCCATACACTTCTGTCCAATAATTAGGTCGGCCCAACTACGGTTGGTAGTTAGTCTTCGTGCTGGGAAATCTTCTGAAAAATCTGGTCTGTAATGACATTCGTAGATGATATTCTGGAGCAGTTCTTGCGAAGGTGTCAGCGTGAAATCCGACACTCCTATCCTGTCCCTGACAAACAGTTCCTTTGAGAATATCGGATGCTCCTTGAATTCCTTTGTCAATTCTATGCGCTCACTCACATCATCACCGGCCATGGCGAACAGGAATGTGTTGAAAGTCGGTGTCATCTTGCCGTCATCCCCTACCGTTCCACCAAATTCCGAGAAGCGGTACCCGGTACTATTATTCTTGACAAACAGACAGTCAAACAACTGGGGTTTCACATATGGTGCCAGACTAAGGGCAAGGAAGAGGCGTTCGCTGAATTGAAGACGCAGTTCACGGACAAACTCTGCATAGATGCCCTCCACATTGCAGTCGGGCATTTCTATGTCCTCAATCTTATCGTATTGGCTACCTTGATTGAAATACAGGCTAACTCTTGTGTTCAGAACAGTCTGTAGCCATGCCATTTCCTGACTTATGAAAAAACCGTTCTTACTCATCTCTAATTCTCTTTCTGCCAATCAACGATGATAGGCTCAGTCCATTTTGTAACTATATAATTAAATCCCCATGGCAATGTATCCATGAGTATGTCAATGCTCTTGCCTTCAACACGAACTATCCAGTTCTGCCCGTCGTGTTCTACTGTTCCCTTGCGTAGCAGATATGCTCCGCGGAGTGTTTCTATGGAAGTTCCCATGAAAGGATCCCAATAGGAGGTTACAGCTTTGAGCAGATTGCCTACTTCCTCCAATTCCTTGTCCGAAGGGACAAAACCTTTTCTGATATGATAATCCAACGGAACACCACATATCATCTTCTCAAGGACCAGACTTGCATCGTTCATGGTTGTCTGACCTGTAGCCAGCAACTTCAAAACCTTTGTTGCCCGAATCTTTGCCTTTATCGAGACGAATTCGCCATTTTCATCAAGCATATTTAGGCGCGAGAATATCATCCTAAAGAATGGATGCACAATCACCAGACCGGCATCTTCTACAGCAACGCGTTGGTTCTGATTTTTTCTCACCCTGTTTTCTGATATCCATATCATAGGTTGCTGATATGGCACACCATCTGTTTGCATTACTACAACTTTTGCAAGCATATCACGAAGGCGTTCTATTGGCAGTAAAGCAATATCTCCGTCATCAATCAACCTAACGACAGACGCCAAGGTTCCTGTTGACATTTTTGACGCATTAACATCTCCCTTCGCTGGTCGAGTTAGAAATTCCGTGAGGGTTTCTTGGGCATCTTTCAGAGACTGCAGTTCATCCTTTTCAAGATACAATGAGGCGAGGAATAGGATTGCTTGTGACGAATCCTCCGATATGCCGTTTGCACTCAACCATTTGACTATAGTTTGAATGTCTGATATCTCACCTATTTTTGTCTCTATGATTTCTCTTGTTATGGTCTCCATACTATCCTTAGGTGCAATCTCAGCAAAGCGCATAGCCGACGAGACAGACCGTCTCATTATGTCAGAGAGCTTTCTTATGGTTCCAATATCCAAATGTCGCAACGCTTCCGAAACCATTGTTTTCAGAGACTGTTCTGAGACAAAGGAAGCAAGGTCAGCATGGCCTTTCTCAAGATATTCCATCAATAAGGCAAGAGCATATTCCTCCTTCGAAATTGCCACCGGTATATCATCACGCAGTTCGGATGCAATTGAATAGATGTCATTTCCCGAAGGATTTGAAGATGACGAGGATGTGCCACGAGTGGTTGAAGTGGTTGCCGACAGATTTTTCCGCCTGAACAACTGTTCTTCGATGCATTCGCGCAGTCTCCTCTCTATTTCGGCCGGCATATTATAACTCTCGATTTCTCCAAGATCAATAATCAGTTCCGGAAATATTAGTTCTATCTCTTCAGGATAGGAACTGAGCACGTTGTCAAGTGTATCTTTAATGTATCTGTCATACAATCGGTTTGCCTCATCTACGCCCTCATGCTCTCCAATTCTATTAGGGAGATTAAGGTCTACAACAAGTCGTTTGATTGTATGCATATATACTGTTATTAAGTTTTCAAGAAATTGCTTAAGATACTTAATGCAAATATACATAATTATTGCCAAATGAGAAAGGAAAACAGAGAAAAACTCCCAATTCTTTGGTATTTAGGAAAAAATGCCAAAATTTACTGCCCGATTAATAAAAACTATCTGTGTATGTCGTCTATCGTGACGGCTCGCTGTCCTCCTGCGAAATCAGTGAAATCAGCAAGAGAGCAGGAGGCACGGCATCCCGCCGTCTAAATAATGTGGCGGAGGCCGCATCCCTTAACGCTTATTACACAGATTTTTATATAGCATCTGGCATTAACTGCTGTTAAAATCATTCTGTTTGTTTTGTTATCCCTATTAATTCCGCTATCTTTGCAACAGAATAAACCCAAGCTCCCCGAGGAGCCCTATAAAAAAGATAGAAAATGGACGCATTAAAAAAAGCTTTCGCAGCTAAGCTGTTGGACATCAAAGCCATCAAGTTGCAACCCGAGAATCCCTTCACGTGGGCTTCCGGTTGGAAATCACCGTTTTACTGCGACAATCGCAAGACCCTCTCCTACCCCGACCTGCGCAGTTTCGTGAAACTCGAACTCGCTCATGCCGTATTGGAGAATTTCCCCGAGGCAACGGCCGTAGCCGGTGTTGCCACCGGCGCCATTGCCCAAGGTGCATTGGTGGCCGACGAACTGAATCTTCCCTTCTGCTATGTGCGCTCCAAGCCCAAGGATCACGGTATGCAGAACCTCATTGAGGGAACACTGCCCGAAGGCTCGAAAGTCGTTGTAGTGGAAGACCTGATTTCTACGGGCGGCAGCTCGCTCAAGGCCGTTGACGCCCTGCGCAAGGCTGGTTTCGAGGTGGTCGGCATGGTAGCCAGCTACACCTACGGCTTCCCCATTGCCGAGCAAGCCTTCAAGGAGGCCGGCGTGAAGCTCGTCACCCTGACCGATTATGAGCATGTGGTGGCTCAGGCGCAGGAGACGGGTTACATCAAGGCTGAGGATGTAGAAGTGCTCCACGAGTGGAGAAGAGACCCGGCCAACTGGAGAAAGGAATAAGCGGCTACCGCTTACCTCGATAGAAATCAATACCTGCATGCTTCATGATGATCGTTTCTCTGCACGGGAATAGCCATAAAGCGTCCATGAAGTTCTCATAGATCTCATGTTGTATGAATCCTTTGCGGAGGATGTGGACATCCATGGCAAAGAGAATCATCATGAATCATGCAGGCAAAACAAATAAAATAAGATAATGGCAAAATTTGAAAGCACCATACGTGAGATACAGGCTCCGCAACAGTTGGTCTACAGCGTGCTGAGCAACATGAACAATATAGGTAAGGCGATGGACCGCATTCCGGCCGACATGCGCGACAAGGTTTCTTTCACCGACGACGGATTCTCCATCCAGTCACCGGTGGGAAAGGTGGCGGCCAAGGTCGTCGGCCTTGAAGAGCCGAAGACCATCAAATTGGAGTCGGTCGACAGCCCCGTGCCCTTCAACTTCTGGATTCAGCTGCTCCCCGTCACCACGGAGACCTGCAAAATGAAGCTCACCATGAAAGCCGAACTCAACTTCATGATGGCCCAAATGGTGAAAGGCCCGCTGCAGAAGGGCATTGAGCAATTGGCCGACGTGTTGCAGGCTCTCCCCTACCGGCAAATTGCCCAGGCTGAATAGCATGGGCACGGCAAACGAAAAAGCAAGGCGCACAAATACATACTCGGGATGAGGAAATTCAAATCTTTTCTTGCAGCCGCCACATTAGTGCTGCTCACATCGTGCAGCGGCGACTCAACGTTCAACAGCGACATCTTCTGTTATTTTGCCTACAACACAAGCATACACAACACGGGATGGCTTTGGGCGGCCGTGCAACCGGCAAGCTATGGACAGTTTGTCTTCGTCAGTGCTCCGGTGAAAGCTGGTGTGCGCTATGTAGTGGCCCAGAACAGCAGTGGCTCCACCGACGAGGTGCCCATCACGACGGCGGCTGAGACACGCCTCAACTATTCGCTCGGCGCCAACAATGGTCTCATCATCGGACGTACAACCGACGGACAGCTTGTGGCCTTCGACCGTCAGTGTCCCAACTGTTCACGCGAGAAGAATCTCTACCGTTATTCGCTCACATTCAACGCTGTGGGCCAAACCGTCCACTGCTCCACCTGTAAACGTGATTACGACCTCAACAACTTGGGCTACAGCACAAGTGGGGGCCGCAAACTCGACCAGTATATCGTGAGTTACAATGGCGCCATGCTCATCGTTCACAACAAACAATAATATATAGGGCAAAGTGAGGAGTTAGTATAGAGTGAGGAGTTATTCAACTCTCCCGAGGAATTTTCCGGGGATAATGCCGTGGCTCACCACTCGATGAATCGGTAGTGGGTATCCTATGCAACACGTCCGCCTCCCAGCTTTCAAAACTAAAAATGAGCTCCTCATCAGCACTCTGTTCCGAAATCAGCAATGAGCAGGGAATAACTCTTATCTCCTAATTCCTGACAATAAGCTCAATCATGCGCCACCTGAAAATTTTTCTCTTCATCATCGTCGCGAGCATATTCGCCTCCTGCTCCCATAAGGAAAGCGAAAAGAGAAGCATGTATTATTGGCGCACTTCACTGCATCTCACTTCTCCGGAGCGCGAGTTTCTACTCCAGCACCACGTGAGCCGACTCTATGTGCGCTACTTTGACGTGGTTTGTGATGACGCAGGCAACAGTCGGCCCAACGCAACACTAAGTTTCGACGACAAGTTGCCCACCGGCCTGGAGATCGTGCCCACTGTATACATTCTCAACGACTGTATGCGCCACGACGACCCGCTTTTGGCCGGGCGCATCCTCAAGCGAGTCAGACAGATGAACGAGACCAACGACGTTGGCCCTCTCAAGGAACTGCAGATAGACTGCGACTGGACCCTGCAAACCCGGCAGTGCTTCTTCAAATTTCTCAGACAACTGCACGCTCTCTGTCAGAAAAACCATGTGCGCCTCTCGGCCACCATCCGCCTGCATCAACTTTCACAACCGGTGCCACCTGTCGACCGTGGCGTGCTGATGGTCTATAATACTGGCGACGTCACCCGACTTGACTGCGAAAAACCCATCCTCAACCTCAACGATGTGAAGCCCTACGTGCATCGCCTCGACCATTACAAGTTGGCACTCTCTGCCGCCTATCCCCTCTTCACGTGGCGCGTGCTGTTTCGCGCCGGACGCTATGTCGGCATCATGCACGGCGACGACGACCTACCGGTATTGCGCGGCGACAGCATTGTCACCCGTCAGCCATCCCTTGAAGACATCCTCGAGGCTGAGCGCGTCATCGGCAAGCACCGGCCCGATGCCCATTCGGAACTTATCCTTTACGATTTGAGCAAGCAAAATGTCAACAGATTAAAAACACAAGACTATGAACAAATCTTTTCAGCCCGTTAGTCTACTGCTATGGATGCTACTCTTCGGCATTCTGCCGGCAGCAGCGTGCATCTCGGAAGCACCCACCCACAATGCCTATCTCTTCAGCGTCTACGACAACGCTCTGATGGAAAACAATCCGTTCACCGACAAGGTCAACCGCTATTGGCGCAACTACGTGGGCTCCAGCGAAGACTACTTCGACTGCGTCGGCGACAGTACGCTCATCATAAACACCGCCCGTAAGAAAGGCGACCTCGAAACAGCTGCCTATCTACGCTTGCTCTATAAATACATCGCTGCCTCGTCGGCCATATACAACGGCTGGGACTATCCCACAAAAGAGCAACTCAATTATTATCATAGGGTATTGCGCGACATGCTCACCGCCTCACGTTCCTACAGAGGCAAGCGGCTGCGCTCGCAATACGCCCTGATGCAAATGCGGGCCCTCTTCGCGCAGAAAAGCTATATGGCCGCAGCCAACGTATGGACGAAAAATCAAAACACGTTGAGCCCAAGTGTTTTTCGCGACCTGATGCGCAATCTCTATGCGGGATGCCTGCTGAGAATGAACCAGAAACGGCAGGCCGTAGAGATCTATGCCGAGCAGCAGGACTTCGCCAGCCTGAAATTCTGCGTGCGCAACTACCGCAACCTCGCCGGCATCAAGAGTGTCTATGCACAGAATCCCAACTCCGCGACACTGGTGTATCTCGTACAGGATTTCGTCAACAATGCTCAGGAAACCTTCGACCTCTTTGAGTCCAAGACCCCTAAATGGTTTGCTGACAACAACGACTCTACAAAGATCGGCTGGCTGAAGGAGATCGACCGAAAAGCCATCTACCGTCAGGAAGCCCTCGACTTCGTAGCGTTTGCCCAGCAAGTGGTGGCGGAGGGAAAGACAAAGACGCCCTGCCTGTGGCAAACCGCAATAGGCTGCATCCATCATGTATTGGGCGATACCCAGTCGGCAGAGAAAGAACTGAAGGCCGCCCTCAACATGGCAGGCACCAGTCGGATGAAAGCCAATGCAAGGGCCATCTATGCCGTCAACTCGGTCAGCGTAAACCATCCCGACAATGCCTACCTCAACTGGATAGCCCAAGAGATGGATTGGCTGAAAGCCGAGAGCAAGAAAGAAATAGACGGACGCTACAACCACTACAACGACGTGCTGGACCGCCTCATCTTCAACAATCTCGTACCCGCACTGCGCAAAGCCGGCATGGGCAACCTCTCACTCGCCCTCATCGCCTCTCAGCAGTCAAACCTATGGTACAGCGGTGAATACTTCGACGAATTGCAGAAACTCTCTGCCGACCAGCTCGTCGACTATGTAAAATGGTGCAAGAAACCCTCGGACAATGCTCTTGAGACCTACGCCAGGCACCATGCGCCCTGCAACGACAACTACTACAACGACCTCGTAGGCACCCGCCTGTTGGCCTGCGCACGTTGGGCCGAAGCCATCCCCTATCTGGAGAAAGTGGACAACAGCTTCCTCTGCGACCAGGGCATCGCCCCATACGCCAAGAAAATGGACTTCAATGCCGACCGCTGGATCACCGACCAGAAACTGGATCGGAACGAAATGAACGACGACGTGAAGCTCACGGCCAACAAGAAAATCGACTTCTGCAAGCAAATGATTCAAGAGGAAGCCAAATACCGACTGATGCGCAACGGATTGGACAAACGCCGGCAGGCCTATAAACTCGCTTCGCTCTATTATCAAGCAAGCTATGAGGGCGACTGCTGGTGGCTGACGCAATACGGTGTAAGCAGCTCGCAGGACAGCGCACTCGTGGGAACGAAAGATTTTGTGGCTGAGGCCATCAGTCTGCTCAATTCGGCCCTTGCTCCCAAATGGGACAAGAAAGAGGAGAGCAAGTCGCTCGACCTGCAGCAAAAGACGCTCTACGCCCTGGCCTTCATCCACCGCGATCCCATGCTGACGTTCAGCTATGACGACAACTTCAAAAAGGTGGGCACTTATCACCCCCAGTCACGCCAGTATCTCGCCATGGAGCGCCTGCTCGATTTCAGCAACCTCTATCCACAGCGCGTGGCCCCATACATCAGCCACTGCGATGTTCTGAAAGAGTTTGCGAAGAGCAAATCATAACTTAATGAAATTAAATGAGTTCCAAGGAGTCATAGATAGCATATTCGCCATAGGAGTTAAAGACAATTGTTACGCCAATATCGAAGCCGAATAAGCAAACTAATGTCTCTAACTCCTATAGCTCTTGTACCTTCTACTACTTTTAAAGTAAAGATTACATAAAGTAGCATACAATTTTTGAATGCTATTATCGTTATATAGTTACTATGTTTGCAACCGCAAACCGGGCGACGGGCTCATTGCCCCCCTG
>SAMEA3663095__coassemble_996_pt1 | contig 28758 bp, 20 predicted proteins | sample SAMEA3663095__metabat2_low_PE_016 | metagenome-assembled genome bin SAMEA3663095 (sample SAMEA3663095) | pig gut metagenome | biome: pig gut; feature: pig-associated habitat; material: faeces | place: France | collected 2012
AAACATACTTTCTGCTTAAAAATGAGTACAACAAATTGGACACCCTAATTCAGAAAATCGGCACAGCAGATATTTTCCGTGGATGGTGGAATCAGAAATTGAGGGTTTGTTTCCTCAAGAGGAATGAGAACAGACATAGACGTTTACTACCTTAAAATAGTAGGAAAATCATGGTCAGGCTTTTGCTCCTTGGAGCAATGTGCCAGAAGCTATGGGGTGGCCTTGGCGAGCAAGCTCGCAGGCCACCCCATAGCTTCTGTCACACACCATAGGTGTCAAGCCTGCCATGAAGAAAATCGCTAAAGCGTAAAATTGCCTTATGGCATAAAATAGAGTAGCACAAGAGTTCGTTTGTAAGAAAAACATAAAACCGATTTGTTCACGAAGATACTATCAAGTTTTTTTTAACTGCTTGTGGGAAGATTTAGGGGGGATGTGATATATTTTATGCACCTTAGTGCAATTTTATGCCCAAGCAATTTTCGTCACGGACGGGCTTTTCCCCGGTAGGGGTGGGTTGAAGTTATGGGGGTAGCCGTCGAGCTTGCTCGTAAGGCTATCCCCATAACTTCAACCCCATAGCACCATCGGCAGCTAAAGCCCGTCCGTGACTATTTTCCTTACCTTTTGGGGTGGAAGGGTGACACTACATCTTTTAGGGTGATTGATGGTGGCACATTGGAGACATCACAGACAAGCAATCTCAGATTCCTTCAACCATCACCCACGGAAAATATCCGCTGTGCCAGAAAATCTGGGAAAATAATACAATGTTCCTTTCATCAGCTATTCACGCAGGCCCGCAGTTGGAAGCCCGCCGGCTGCCATTTGGCTCCCCACTGGCCCCCACTTGGGAGCCCGTGGGGAGCCAGTTGGCAGCCGCCATCAGTAGCCAGTCGCTCTCATACCGACAACTGATTTTGTGAGGATGGAGGGATAGCGGTCACAAAGTCAGACGAAATGCTCCTCGCCTTTTTTTCTGCAAGACCAGATCTCTAAAGAGTTGATGAAGTTTTGCCAAACGATGTAGCAACCGGGGCCTACCGTGGAAAGCGGATTGAGGTAGGCCGCCGCAATCCATATGGCAAAGGCCGTGTTTTTTTGCCCCAAAGCCTGCCCGGCCTCGACAGTAGCCTTGAAATAGCGGCCAATAAACCGGCCTGAGCCAAACTGGAAGAAACAGAGCAAGAGAGACAGAAAAGCAATGATCAAGATAAAGCCTATGGAGTTAGCGGCATGACAAATGTTCATCACCGTCGTACCTGTCACAATGGTGAGCGATACGCCCCACAAATAATAGCTCAAGTCCTTCACGCCGACAATGACTCGGTGGAGGCGATGGAAGAAGTGCTTCACTATGTAAGCCAAAGCCATAGGGATCAGCAGCACCGTACCCACGTCGGCAAGAATCTTGAACAGCGCTTCGGCAAAGGAGCGGTCGCCGGAAGGCTCTATCAAGGGGAAGCAGATGGGGATCAGAATGGCTGTGAGGAAGTTGCTCAGAAAGGTATAAGTCGTCATCTGCTCCAGACTGCCGCCTAATTTGGCCGTGACGACGGCCGCCGCTGCCGCACAAGGTCCGATGATGCAGGCCAAAATCGACTCCATGATGATCAGCGACTTACCGCTGAGATGAAAAAAGAGGACGAGTCCGACAATGACAAACACACAGACTGCCTGCTGCAGCAGCACCCACCAATGCCACCTCACGGGCAAGAGCTTGTGGAAATCGATCTTGCAGAAAGTGACAAAGAGAATTCCAAACATGAACACGGGCATCACCGTCGGATTGTAGGGGGCATACCAGTCGGCAATGGGGGCCAGCGCCGGGACGTTGGCAAAAATCAGATAAATCACGGTACCCGTCAGCATGGACACTGGCAAGGTCCAATTTTTAATGAAACGGACGATTGTTCCCATGTTTGCAAAGTTAACGGAAAATCACATAACGGCCAAATTTATCCAACGGGAAAATGAGCTCACCCACCGGAAGGAAAAACTGTGGCACGCAAAAAAGCCGTTCACTCCCTAAAGGAATGAACGGCTTTGTCGATCTATATCTGATTTTAAAACGCTTTCTTCATCATAACTTCCTCACTTGGAGCCTTCTTAGGCCCAAGCTTGAAGTCCATACAGCGATTACTTGCCCATTTCCATCTTATGGCTTACATGAACAGCCTGAGCAATCATCACTGCGAGAATCATCATTGAAACTACTGTTGTCATCATCATAATTTTAATCCTTTCGTATTTACCGGAGTCTTTTCAGCGGACCCCTTTTTATTATCATTATCCTTTCAATTACAGTGCAAAGGTAATACCATTGCTCCAAACATGCAAAGACCTGACGGTTTTTTACCTTTTGCTCTCCACTTTTCTTGCTTTATGTCAACTTACAACCGTTCAGGACGCGCAAATTGCACACACGGCATGGCAAAATGTCAGTTCGCTAACGGTTCTGTCAATAGGCAATCAGTTGTGAGAGTACGGTGTGAGGTGAATTTATCAACAGTTGAAGATAGAAATCTGAGAAATAATGCGTAACTTTGCAAGTAAATCAGAAACTACAATGAAAAGGCTATTGATTGCGTCTATCGCATCCTGCATAGCTCTCTCCATGCAGGCACAAAAAATTGTCCGCATATCTACAGACAACACCGACCTTGTGTATCAGGTCAATGAGCACAACAGAATCTATCAAGTCTATCTCGGCGACAAGCTCCTCAATCCGCAAGACTACGGAAAGCTGAAGTGGAACGTGCGTCCCGGCAACGACGGATCGATGGGCATCCGCGGTCATGAAGCCTATCCGGCATCGGGAGGAGAGGACTTCTTCGAGCCCGCCGTCGCCATCACCCATGCCGATGGCAACCAGACCACCTATTTATATTATAAGTCGCATGAGCAGCGAAGCGTCAACGGAGGCACGGAGACTATCATCCGACTGGCCGACGACAAATATAAGGACGAGGTGACCCTGCACTATGTGGCCTATCCCAAGGAGAATGTCATCAAGATGTGGAGCGAGATCACCAACCGCGAGGGCAAGCCCGTCACGCTATGGCGCTACAACAGCGGCATGCTCTACTTCCGCGACAGCCATTATTTTCTGACCAACTACCACAGCGACTGGGCCTTTGAAGGCCAGCCCGAGACACAGGAACTCAAGACCGGCAAGAAGATCGTCGACACCAAGCTCGGCACGCGTGCCAACCTGCTCGCCGAACCCTTCTTCGAGTTGGATTTCGGACAGCCTGCACAGGAGAACTCTGGCCGGGTGTTGCTGGGCAATATCGGCTGGACAGGCAACTTCCAGTACACCTGCGAGGTAGACAACACCCACACCCTGCGCCTTCTCCCCGGCATCAACCCCTACGCCTCCGACTATCAGCTGGCCTCCGGAGAAACGTTTCTCACCCCCGAATTCGTATTCACGCTCAGCAACAAAGGCATCGGCCAAGCCAGCCGAAACCTGCAGGACTGGTGCCGGCGCTACGACCTTAAGGACGGTATGGGCGGAAGAATGACCCTGCTCAACAACTGGGAAAATACGGGATTCGACTTCAACCAGCAGACTTTGGCCGGCCTGATGAAGGATGCCAAGGATTTGGGTGTAGACATGTTTCTGCTCGACGACGGATGGTTTGGCAATAAATATCCTCGCCAGAACGACCGTGCCGGACTCGGCGACTGGCAGGCCACTACCGACAAATTGCCTAAGGGAATTCCAGGCATGGTGAGCGACGCCAAGACCGCCGGAGTGAAGTTCGGCATCTGGATAGAACCCGAGATGGTCAACCCCAAAAGCCAACTCTATGAGAAGCACCCCGACTGGGCCATCGAGCTGCCCAACCGCGACACCTACTACTACCGCAACCAACTGGTGCTCGACCTGAGCAATCCCGAGGTGCAGGACTTCGTGTTCGGTGTCATCGACAGGATCATGACCGAGAATCCTGACGTAGCCTATATGAAATGGGATTGCAACAGTCCCATCACCAACATCTACTCCCACTACCTGGGCAAGAAACAGGGCAATCTCTATATCGATTATGTGCGCGGGCTCTACAAAGTGTTCCAGCGCGTCAGCGCGAAATATCCCAAGCTCGACATGATGCTCTGCTCGGGCGGTGGCGGACGCTGCGACTACGAAGCACTGAAATACTTCACCGAGTTCTGGTGCTCCGACGACACCGATCCCTTTGAGCGGCTCTACATACAATGGAGCATGTCGAAGTTCTTCCCCGCCAAGGCTATGGCTTCCCACGTGACCAATTGGAACAAAGGCACAAGTGTGAAATTCCGCTTCGATGTGTGCAGCATGGTGAAGCTCGGCTTCGACATCGACCTGAAATCTCTCTCTGCCGAAGACTATGCGTTCCTCCAAAATGCCGTTGCCCAATACAAGGCCGTGGAGAAGGTAATCTTCGACGGTGACCAATACCGTCTCGTTTCGCCCTACGAGACTGACCACGCCGCCCTCGACTACGTGAGCAAAGACAAGCGGCAGGCCTTGCTCTACACCTACAACCTGCACCCGCGCTTCGGTGAAGGACCCGACAACGTGCGGCTGCAGGGACTCGACCCGACAGCCCAGTACACCATTGAGGAAATCTACCGGATGCCCGGCGACAAAGACAACTCGGAGTATGAGGGACAGACTTTCAGCGGCGACTTCCTGATGAAAGTGGGACTCAACGTGCTGAAACCCTGGGGCGGCTCCAGCCACGTATTCAAACTGACAGCAAAATAATCATCCAACAACAAATAATATAAGATAAATGAAAGTAAAACAATTTATCAAAGCTTTTACCTTCTTGGTTCTTGCGCTGAATGTGCTTCAGGCAACGGCCCAGGACGAGAACAGCTACATTCACAAACAATCCGACGGTTATCAGTGGCCCACCGACAAAGCCGTCTTGCAGAATCTCGACAAATGGCAGGATCAGAAATTCGGAGTGCTGATGCATTGGGGACTCTATTCCGTTCCCGGCATCGTGGAGTCGTGGCAGATCTGCAATGAGGACTGGATCACGCGACCCGCAGAATTCACCTACGAGGGCTACAAACAATGGTACTGGGGACTCAGCAACGTGTTCAACCCCACGAAGTTCGACCCCGACCAGTGGGCTCAGGCCATGAAAGATGCCGGTATGCGCTACATGATCTTCACCACCAAGCACCACGACGGATTCTGCCTTTTCGACAGCAAGTACACCGACTTCAGCATCGCTCATGGACCTTTTGCCGACAATCCTAAAGCTGATGCCGCCAAATACGTGTTCCAGGCCTTCCGCGACAAAGGCTTCATGATCGGATGTTATTTCTCAAAGCCCGACTGGCATTGCAAGTGGTTCTGGAATCCCTACTACGCTACTCCCGACCGCATGCAGAACTATAAGCGCGACCAGCATCCCGACTGGTGGAAGAAATACCAGAAGTTCACGCAAAACCAGCTCAATGAGCTCATGACACGCTATGGCAAGTTCGACATTCTATGGCTCGACGGCGGATGGATCCGTGGCGACGAGGTGGGACTCGACTCCGTTTTAGTCAAAGCGCGCAGTGGACAACAAAAGGGGCTCATCTGTGTGGACCGCACCATCCAGGGACCTAACGAGAACTATCAAACTCCCGAACAGACCATTCCCGACCATCAGATCAACCATCCCTGGGAAAGTTGCATCACCTTCACCCACTCTTGGGGCTGGTTGGCCAATCCCGATTACAAGTCCACCAACAAAGTGTTGGGGCTGTTGGCTGAGATCGTAGCCAAAGGCGGATGCATGGTGCTCGGAGTGGGACCGTCGCCGGAAGGACTGATTCCAACCGACGAAGTGGCCCGGCTGAAAGAAATCGGCGACTGGCTGCGCGTCAACGGTGAGGCAATCTACAGCACCCGCACGACAAAAAACTATCACCAGGGCAACACTTGGTTTACGGCCAACAAGAACGGCCGCACGCTCTATGCCATCTATGCCGTACCCGACAACGAGCAAGTGCCGCAGACCATCACTTGGGAAGGCAACCTGCCCAAAGGAAAAGTGATTCTCATTGACGGCAATAAAGAACTCGACACCCAGATCAAAGGCAAACAAGTTACGGTGACGCTGCCCCAAGGAATGCCCAACCAACCGGTGGCCCTTAAATTCGACGTGAAATGAAAAAGCTTCTTCTCGTTCTCACTTCCCTCTATATCGGCAGCACGGCCCTTGCCCAAAAGACTGTGCGCCAAAGCGTAGCACCCAATGCCGACGCCTATGTGGCCCAGCTGCTCAGCAAGATGACGCTCGAAGAAAAAGTGGGACAACTGCGTTGTACCCTTGCCTGGAACTATTGTGAGCGCAAAGGCAACGACGTTGTGCTGACCCCTCTCTTCGAGAAAGAAGTCCTGCAGGAGGGCGTAGGCAATCTTTGGGCCACTTTCCGCGCCGATCCCTGGACACAGCGCTCGCTCGACAACGGCCTCGGCCCGAAGCTTTCCGCACGGGCTGCCAACAAAATGCAGCGCGTCGTCAGGGAAAAAACACGTTTAGGCATCCCCCTCTTCTTCGCCGAAGAGGCCCCTCACGGCCATATGGCCATTGGCTCCACGGTCTTCCCCACCGGTTTCGGTATGGCAGCCACATGGGACGCGCCACTCATGCACCGTGTGGGTGACGTCATCCGCCGGCAAGTGCGCAGCTATGGCGCACAAATCAGCTACGGACCTGTGATGGATCTCTCGCGCGATCCACGCTGGTCGCGAGTTGAGGAGTCGTTTGGTGAAGACCCGGTGCTCACGGCTACATTGGCCTCTGCCGAAGTGGCCGGACTCTCCCAGGGACATTCAGACCGCGACCGCGGAACCATCGCCACACTGAAGCACTTTATCGGCTATGGTACCACGTGGGGCGGACAGAACGGAGGCCCCAGCGCCATCACCGAGCGCGACTTGCTGCAGAACTTTCTTCCACCTTTCCAGCAGGCACTCGACAGTGGAGCACTGTCGGTGATGACCTCCTACAACTCACTCGACGGCGTGCCGTCGACGGGAAGTTACGAACTGCTCACCGGGATCCTGCGCAACAAGTGGAAGTTCCACGGCATCGTTGTATCCGATCTGTACAGCATCGACGTGATGTACAGTCAGCACCACGTGGTAGCGTCGCTCGAAGATGCCGCCATTATGGCCATCAAGGCCGGTGTCGACATGGATCTCGGCGGTCTCGCCTACGCCACGCTGCCCCATGCCGTGCGCACCGGACGCATACCGGAATCGCTCGTCGACTCGGCCGTTGCCCGCGTGCTGCGCTGCAAATACGAGATGGGTCTGTCCGCTGATCCCTATGTCGACGAGAAGCAGGCTGAGAAAAACGTCAATACTGCGGCCGACATTGCGTTGGCAAGACAGGTGGCCCAAGAGAGCATCACCCTATTGGAGAACCGCAACAATACCCTGCCGCTCAGCAAGAATGTGCATGTGGCCCTCGTAGGCCCCAATGCCGACAATGTCTACAACATACTCGGCGACTATACCGCACCGCAACCCGAAGGCAATGTAGCCACAGTCCTGGACGGCATCCGGTCTAAATTACCGATCGGTCAGGTGACATACGTCAAAGGTTGCAGCATACGCGACACCACTCAAAACAATATTGCCGAGGCCGTAGAGGCTGCCCGCAACAGTGATGTCATCGTGGCTTGCGTGGGAGGAAGCAGTGCCCGCGACTTCAAAACCAACTACAAATCGACCGGCGCGGCCGAAACCGACGCCAATACAGTGAGCGATATGGACAGCGGAGAAGGTTTTGACCGGGCCACGTTGTCGCTGTTGGGCCTGCAGGACAAACTACTGAAGGCGTTGAAAGCCACAGGAAAGCCACTCGTCGTGGTCTACATTGAGGGCCGTCCGCTTGATAAAAATTGGGCTTCTGCCCATGCCGACGCTTTGCTCACGGCCTATTATCCTGGCCAGCAAGGTGGCAACGCCATTGCCGACGTGCTTTTCGGTGACGTGAATCCCTCAGGCCGGCTTCCCATCTCCGTTCCACGAAGTGTCGGACAACTTCCGGTCTACTACAACCATCCACAGCCCGAGCCTCACGACTATGTGGAAATGACGGCACGCCCACTCTATGCTTTCGGCTACGGCAAGAGCTACACCACGTTTGAATATTCCCGTCTGACTGTGAATGCCGTATCCAAAGACAGCGTTTCCGTAAGTTTCGACGTGACCAACACGGGAACACGCGATGGCGCCGAAGTCGTGCAGCTCTATCTGAACGACTCCGTGGCCTCTGTAGCCCAGCCTGTGAAGCAGTTGCGCCGCTTTGCCCGCGTCCCATTGACCAAGGGGCAAACCAAGCACATCACCTTCACACTGCATGCCGCCGACCTGGCCATCATCAACCGCGAGAAACAAAGGACGGTAGAACCAGGCTGGTTCAACGTGATGGTTGGTGCCGCATCAAACGACATCCGCTTAAGAGGAAAGTTTCAAATTCTCTGAACGGTTCCTTCTATCACTCATCAAAGGCTCTGCGATCATCGCGGAGCCTTTGTCTTTTTGATTAACAACCGAGTACAAAAACGAAGACACCATAAAGATTTCCACCGCCACACGAGCTTATACAACACTCAGGGCTCCCTCTTCTGCTTCCCCACCCATTGAAGACGGAAAACAGAGAGACCTATCTCCCTCTTTTACCAGATAAAGATGGAAGAAAATGTTTGCTTATACAACAATAATTTCGTACTTTTGTAAGCGTTATAACAGAAAGAAATGAATAAGACAATTACCTTTATTTTAGCATTTTTCTTTGCCATTACAGCAACTGCGCAAGTTTCCAATGAAGATTTGGATGTCAAATACGCGGCCAGTCTTCTGCCAGCAGGCACAGAAGTACCCGACATGCTGGTAGACACCACCATCAACCTTCGGCTCAGCGACATGCGCGGCCACTATGTAGTGCTCCACTTTTGGGCCTCCTGGTGTCCCGACTGCCGCAAGGATATGCCCGAGATGGAAAAATTGGACAAGAGGTACGATTGCTTTGAAAAAAAAGGGAACGAGGTGACTTTCGTCCATATCTCCTATGATGGCGACACGGCAAGGATGAACCGCTATCTCAGCGAGCATGCGTTGAATGGCTACAGGCTCTGTCAGGGCAGGAAGTTTCACGACACAGAGACCAGCCGCCTCTTCGGCGTGAAGTGGATTCCCTCCATGATTCTCATCGGCCCCGATGGGCATGTGGTGCTGTCTACCGTGATGATAGACAAGCTCAAGAAAGCCCTGCAACATCTCGACTTGTCGAAACTCGACCCCAACGCGCCCAAAGCCGTTGAGTTGCCCGAATTTCAAGGTGGAACAGACGCGCTGATGAACTACTTGGTACAGAACGTCCACTATCCCACCAAGGCTATGGAAATGGGACTGCAATCCAAGGTGAGGGTCTCGTTCGTTGTGGACACGCTGGGGCGGATTTCTGATTTGAAAATCAAGGAGAACAATCTGTCGGCCGTACGCAAAGCGCCCATCAGTAAGCTCAATCCCGAAGAGCGTCAGCGCACCGCCAAGGAGTGCGCCACGCTGTTTGCCAATGAGGCCAAGCGCGTGGTAAGGAGCATGCCCGCTTGGAAGCCAGCCCGCAGTTTCGGCAAGAAAACAAAAGTGAGTTTTATGTTGCCCGTCACGTTCAGGCTGTAATAACTGCCTTGGGCGACTAAGGAATGAAAACACAACCTCCGACGATCCATTCATCAAACAAAGGCTGCAATATGAGCATGATAGAACTGAAAGACATCAACAAAACCTACTTTGGCGCACAGCCTCTCCACGTGCTGAAGGGCATCAGTCTGAGCGTTGAGGAAGGCGAGTTCATATCCATCATGGGAGCCTCCGGCTCGGGGAAGTCAACTCTGCTCAACATTCTTGGCATTCTCGACAACTACGACAGCGGCGAATACCGCATCGACGGCCAACTCATACGGGATCTCTCAGAGACGAAGGCCGCCGAATACCGCAACCGGCTGATAGGATTCATCTTCCAGAGCTTCAACCTCATCAGTTTCAAGACGGCCGTGGAGAACGTGGAATTGCCGCTGTTCTATCAAGGCGTGAGCCGCAAAAAACGCCACACACTGGCCATGGAATACCTGGAGCGGCTGGATCTCTCACCATGGGCCGAGCATTATCCCAACGAGATGAGCGGCGGACAGAAGCAGCGCGTGGCCATCGCACGCGCCCTCATCACGCAGCCGCGACTCATCTTAGCCGATGAGCCGACGGGGGCTTTGGACTCAAAGACCTCGGTAGAGGTGATGGAACTGCTCAAACAGCTCAACCAGGAACAACATAAAACGATCATCGTGGTCACCCATGAAAGCGGCGTGGCCAACGAGACCAACAAGATTATTCACATCAAGGACGGCATCATCGGCAAGATTGAAGAAAACAAAGACCACAAAGCCAGTCCATTTGGCATCAACGGCATCATGAAATGAGAGACATCATCACCGAAATTTGGGCCACAGCACGCCGCAACAAGCTGCGCACCGCACTCACGGGATTTGCCGTGGCGTGGGGCATCTTCATGCTCATCTTTCTGTTGGGCTCCGGCAACGGGCTCATCAACGCGATGATGAGCAACTCAGACAATTTCCTCTCCAACTCGATGATGGTCTTTGGCGGCCAGACCTCAAAAGGATACAAGGGGTTGCAGGAGGGACGGTCTATAGATCTGAACGACAAGGACATGTCGATCACCGGCCACTCATTCAGCGGCAACGTGGACGAGGTGGGCGCAGAGATCCACAACGACTCGGCGGTCATCACTCTCGGCGAAAACTACGTCAGCAGCTCGATTCTCGGTGTCTACCCCAACGCCGCCAAGATCAACAAGCGCGAGATGACAGCCGGCCGATTCATCAACGACATCGACATGCAACAGCGGCGCAAGGTGGTCGTCGTGAGCGACCAAAGTGCCCGCGAGCTCTCCCCGCATCAGAATACCGACGTCGTGGGACAGACCGTGAAGATCAGCAACCTCGGATTCACCATTGTCGGCGTCTACAAGAACGACCAAAGCATGATGGGCAACGATGCCTACATTCCCTTCACTACCTTCCGCACCGTCTACAACAGTGGCGACAAGGTGGGCAACATCATGTTCTCTTTCCACGGACTCAGCTCACAAAAGGCCAACGACGACTTTGAGGAACGCTACAAAGCCACGATCAACATGCAGCACCAGGCGGCCCCCGACGACGACAATGCCGTATGGATATGGAACCGGTTCACCCAGAACTTGCAGATGAACCAAGGCATCGGCATCATCCGCATGGCCCTGTGGATTGTCGGTCTGTTCACCCTTTTGTCGGGCGTTGTGGGTGTCAGCAACATCATGCTCATCTCGGTGAAGGAGCGCACACGCGAGTTTGGCATACGCAAAGCCATTGGTGCCAAACCCTCAAGCATTCTCAGACTCATCATCATCGAAAGCATCATCATCACCACCCTGTTCGGTTTCATAGGCATGTTGGCGGGCATAGCGGCCAATCAGTATATGGACGTCACCACGGGCAACATGCAGACCAACACGGGACTCTTCCAAATGACCGTCTTTCTCCATCCCACTGTGGGCTTCGACGTTTGTTTCGAAGCGCTGATTGTGATGGTCGTGGCGGGAACCATCGCGGGACTCATCCCCGCCCGGCGCGCCGCGCACGTACGCCCCATCGAAGCACTAAGAGCAGAATAGAGCAAGAGACATGAGAATCGACATCGACACATACAAGGAAATCCTCGATACGCTGACGCGCAACAAGGGACGCACGATCCTTACCGGATTCGGCGTCTTCTGGGGCATCTTCATGCTCGTGGCCCTAATGGGCAGCGGCAACGGACTGCAGGACAAGCTGGCCAGCAATTTTGAGGGATTTGCCACCAATTCGGCCATGGTGTGGGCACAGAATACAACAAAAACCTATCACGGTTACCGGAAGGGACGCTCGTGGAACATGACCACACGCGACGTGGAACGGCTGAAAGAGAATGTCTCGGAGCTGAATATCGTCACGCCCATCACGTTCTCCGGCACGGCCTCACTGGTGTTTGGCGACAAGAAGACACAGGGCAGCGTGAAAGGCGTGGAGGCCGACTACACCAAGGTGGAAGAGCCGTCGATGAGTTTCGGCCGTTTTCTCAACACCATGGACGAGGTGCAGCGCCGCAAGGTGTGCGTGATCGGAAAGAGAATCTATTCGTCGCTCTTCCCCACGGGCGGCGACCCATGCGGACAGCTCATCCGTGTAGACTCCACCTATTATGAAGTGGTGGGAGTCAATGTGAGTTCGGGCAACATGAACATCGGCGGACGGGCAGACGAGACGGTATACGTGCCGATGACCCTGATGCAGCAGGTCTACAACCTCGGTGAGGACGTTCACCTGATTGCCATGACCGGAAAGCCGGGTGTGAAGATGAGCGCTGTGTCGCAGCATATCCGAGAGGTCATCGCACGCGCACACGACATCGATCCGACCGACGAGCAGGGCGTGATGGTCTTCAACACGGAGGTCCTCTTCGGCGTGATGGACAGTCTGTTCAGCGGTGTCAACATTTTAGTGTGGCTCGTCGGCATCGGTACGCTCTTGGCGGGGGCCATCGGCGTGAGCAACATCATGATGGTGACGGTGCGCGAGCGTACAACAGAAATCGGCATCCGGCGCGCCATCGGAGCTACGCCACGCAACATTCTCGGCCAAATCATCGCCGAGAGCATCCTGCTCACCGGCGTAGCGGGGATGAGCGGCATTCTCCTTGCCGTCATTGTCCTGCAGATGCTACAGTTGGCCAACACGAGCAACGGGATAGTGACGGCGCAGTTTCAGATCAGTTTCTGGACAGCCATCGGGGCCGTTGCCTTACTCAGCGTATTAGGCATCCTGGCCGGACTGGCCCCTGCCTTCAGAGCCATGAGCATCAAGCCCGTCGACGCGATGAGGGACGAATGATCCATCAACGCCCCGACTCACAAAGAACGACACGCAAAACATATATAGAAAACACCAGTCATTATGAAGAAATACATCAAATTCATCTTTGCCGGAATTGCGTTTCTGATTTTCATCGGGACGTTCATTTTCCTCTGGATACAGTCGCAGCCAAAGGAGACGGCCTACAACGAGTTTACGCCCAAGTTCATGGACCTTCGCAAGACAACCATCGTCACGGGAAAGATTGAGCCACGCAATGAGGTGAACATCAAACCGCAGATCAGCGGCATCATCACCAGCATCGAGAAAGAGGCCGGACAGACCATACAGGCCGGAGAGGTCATCGCCCGCGTAAAGGTGATTCCCGACATGGGCCAGCTCTCGTCGGCTCAGGCGAGGGTCAGGTTGGCGTCCATTGCCGTGAAGCAGGCCGACATCGACTACCGGCGCATGAAGACACTCTACGACAAGGGTCTCGTCTCGGGCGACGAGTACGATCAGAAACGCAAAGCCTGGCTCGACGCCAAAGAGGAGGTGCGCGCCGCACAAGACAATCTGGAAGTGGTGCGCGACGGTGTCTCGAAGAGCAATGCCAACACCTCGTCAACGCTCATCCGCTCCACCATCAGCGGTCTGATCCTCGACGTGCCCGTGAAAATCGGAAACACGGTGATTCTCTCCAACACGTTCAACGACGGTACCACCATCGCCACGGTGGCCAACATGAACGACCTCATCTTCCGCGGCAATATCGATGAGACCGACGTGGGGCAGCTCGTAACGGGAATGCCGATGAAAATCACCATCGGCGCTTTGCAGAACCTCCACTTCAACGCTTCGCTGGAATATATCTCGCCGAAGGCCAAAGAAAGCAACGGCGCCAACCAGTTTGAAATAAAGGCCGCAGTGAAAGTGCCGGCAGGGGGAAGCAACATCAGAAGCGGCTACAGCGCCAATGCCGAAATCGTGCTGGCACAAGCCAACCATGTACTATCCATTCCCGAAAGCGCCATTGAGTTTGAGGGCAACAAGACCTTTGTCTACCTTGTCAAATCCACCGGCAAGAAGAAAACCTACGAGCGGCGACAGGTTGTCACCGGGCTGAGCGACGGTATCAATATCGAGATCAAAAGCGGGCTGTCGGTCAACGACAGGGTGCGCGGACCGAAGATCGTTGCCGAAAAAGACGATTCGCCACAATAGCCGCCAACAAAAGGATCGGCGTAAAATGTAAGCACATGGCAGGAAAGCCGTGTGCTTACATTTTTTTTTGCGCTTGATCACCATCCGATTTACGCATTCCCACCCCGGGCGGTATATGCCGCCCCGCTGGCCCCCATCTGGAAGCCCGTCGGGCGGCATATGGAAACCCATGGGGCGGCATATGGAAGCCGGCACGGATAAACAATAAACAAAAAAGCAAGGCCACTTTTTCTCAATAGGAAAAAGTGACCTTGCTATGTGAATCGTCAAAGACGACGACAGTCTGTTATTCAGCAGCCAAAGTATAGCGGCGATAATCCAGGACCTTCAGATCCTTGCTCTGCTGCTTCAGCCAGTCCTGAACGGAGATCTTGCCTTCGTCAGCAAACTGGAACTCCTGGTCTACGAGGCAGTTGTCCTTGAAGAACTTGCCCATACGGCCGCGTGCGATGCCCTGCACCATCTGATCCTTGATGTGAGCGGCCTCCTCGTTGCTGTTCTCGGCAATGATCTTCTTAGCCTTCTCAGCATCCTCGGCAGTGAGCCAGCCCTTGGCCTGGTTGCTCTCGATGTGATCGGCAGAGTCTACGAGGTTGGGGTTGATACCGGCCTTCTTGAGCAGGTTGTTGACAAACTTCTCGATGAGCTCTTCCTTGGTCTTCTGAACGGCCACCTTCAGTTCCTCATCCTTCACGCTCTGGGGCACAGAAGCCTCGTCGAGAGCGATAGGCTTCATGGCAGCCACCTGCATGGCCACCTTGTGGCCGGCGTCCTCGTTGTCCTCGCTCAGAGCCACGATGGTAGCCAAAGTGTGGCGGCCCATGTGGTCGTAGACGTAGAGGTTGTCACCCTCGAGATAGTTGTAGCCGTCGAGCTCCATCTTCTCACCGGTGATACCCGAACGGTGCTGCACGGCGGTAGCGGCATCGTCGCCATTGGCGAGCTTCAGCGCCTTCACCTCGTCGAGCGACTTGCAACGGGCGGCAACGGCAGCGTTGAGGATCTCCTCCACCATAGCGATGAAGTCCTTGCCTGCGGCAACAAAGTCGGTCTCGCACTTCACGGCTACCATAGCGGCGAAGTTGCCGTCCTTCTTCACGAGCACGCAGCCATTGGAAGTCTCACGGTCGGAACGCTTGGCAGCGATAGCCAGTCCACGCTCGCGGAGCAATTCCTTAGCCTTGTCGAAGTCGCCCTCGGCCTCGGTGAGGGCCTTCTTTACGTCAGCCAAACCAGCGCCTGTCATGGCGCGGAGTTTCTTGATGTCTTCAATAGAAACAGCCATAATAATATATTCCTTGTTTGATTAGTTGTTCTTGATATGAAACGGTAAAAATGAAAAAGGTCTTATGGGACCACACACAGCAAGCGCACTCCCTATGGGGCGGAGGCTTCCACGGCAATCCTATAAGACCTTCTTTATAGCTTATTCAGCGGCAGGAGCCTGCTCCTCCTTGGGAGCCTCAGCCTCTTCAGCCTTGGGGGCGTCGTTCTCGCGTGCACGGCGAGCGCCACGGCGCTTCTCGGGAGCCTGCTCGTTCTGCTCGGCAGCAGCCTTCTCGTCGGCCTTCTCTACCTTGCGCTCCTCCAGACCTTCGGCAATAGCACCGCAGATAGCGTCGAGAATCACCTCCACACTGTCCTTAGCGTCGTCGTTGGCAGGAATCACGTAGTCGATGTCGCGGGGATCGCTGTTGGTGTCAACGATGGCGAACACAGGGATGCCGAGGCGCTTGGCCTCTTTCACGGCAATGTGCTCTTTCATGACGTCAACCACGAAGAGGGCAGAAGGCAGACGGGTCAAGTCGGCGATAGAACCGAGGTTCTTCTCAAGCTTAGCGCGCTGACGGGTTATCTGCAGGAGCTCACGCTTCGAGAGGTTGGAGAAAGTACCGTCGTTCATCAGACGGTCGATGTTCGTCATTTTCTTCACGGCCTTGCGGATGGTAGTGAAGTTGGTGAGCATACCGCCCGGCCAACGCTCGATCACGTAAGGCATATTCACTGAAGTGGCCTTCTCGGCTACGATATCCTTAGCCTGTTTTTTAGTAGCGACGAAGAGAATCTTCTTTCCCGACTTGGCGATGGCCTTGATGGCATCGCATGCCTCGTCGATTTTGGCAACGGTCTTGTTCAGATCGATGATGTGGATGCCATTGCGCTCCATGAAGATATAGGGAGCCATGGCGGGGTTCCACTTGCGGCGGAGGTGGCCAAAGTGGCAACCTGCCTGCAGTAACTGGTCAAAGTTTGTTCTTGACATTGTCTTGCTTGTTTTTGTTTGTTTACTTTCTGTTGAATTCTATGCCGCCATTTGGCGGTTGGGCTTAGAATCAATCCAGTGGTAGTCCGACACGGGTTGGAATCTACTGGATTTAGATGCTAAACACGCAGTCCAGTGGTTAACGCTTACTGAACTGGAAGCGACGGCGAGCCTTGGGACGTCCCGGCTTCTTACGCTCAACAGCACGGCTGTCGCGTGTCAGGAAACCAGCATCCTTGAGCTGTTTCTTGTCCTCAGCATTCACCTTCACCAAGGCGCGGGCAATGGCGAGGCGCAGAGCCTGGCTCTGACCTGTGAAGCCGCCACCGTCGAGGTTGGCCTTGATGTCATATTTCTCAGCAACATCGAGAAGCTGCAGAGGCTGTTTCACGACATACTGCAGAATGGCAGAGGGGAAGAAATCCTTGATGTCCTTTTTGTTGATTGTTATCTTGCCGGTTCCCTCACTGAGGAAAACGCGCGCAACGGCGCTCTTGCGACGGCCAAGTGCATTAATTACTTCCATCTTTCCTTAATTATTTATACTGGTTAATGTCGACTGACTTAGGCTTCTGAGCTTCCTTGTCGTGCTCGGGACCTTCAAAAACATAGAGATTGTCCATCAATGAGCGGCCTAAGGGACCCTTGGGGAGCATACCCTTCACGGCGTGACGGATGATCTTGTCGATACCGCCGGGGCGCTTGCGAAGTTCAGCGGGAGTGTTGAAGCGCTGGCCACCGGGATAACCAGTATAGCGGGTGTAGATTTTGTCGGTCTCCTTCTTGCCGGTGAAGCGTACCTTAGCGGCATTGATCAGGATGACGTTGTCACCGCAATCTACGTGCGGCGTGAATGACGGCTTGTACTTGCCACGGAGCAGTTTGGCAACCTTTGAGCACAGACGGCCCACAACCTGATCGGTTGCGTCTACCACGACCCACTCCTTCTTTACCGTCTCCTTATTGGCGGAGACAGTCTTGAAACTTAATGTGTCCATTTGATTTTTTTAATAACTACTAAAAAACTTTTTATTTACGTGCTTGGGCACATCCTTGTGGATATGTCCTCGCAGGTTTTCCGAGCGATTCTCTAACCGCCATGCTCGGCCAAAAGCATGACTATTAACACTCCCGGAAGGAGGGTTCTAAGTGTTCCCTCATAATAATCGGTGCGCAAAATTACACATTATTTTTTATATACTCCCGTCCGCAGGTGTACGACCATAAAAGATTTATAGATATTTAACACGCTTTTCCTTACCAGCTTCTAAAAGAGGAGGCTGGGGGGCGTCCTTTTAGGGAGGCCGGCGGGGGCTTTGCCTTCGGCACGAAGGGTTTTATGGCTTTGGTAAAGAATGAATACACGCTCCTACCGGCCGACGTATTTCTTTCCCCCGCGTATGTAGGGCTGGTGAGGCTGGGGCTGGTGAATCTTGCGCCCGGAGAGGTCGAAGGTCTCCTCGCCCGCATGTCGGTCGGGTTGAGTCGCCGGTCTGATGCCCGTCAACACAGGAGGGAAGAGTTTTTGCCTGCCTTCCGCATCCATCAGCATCTCCCCGTTGTCGTCCACTGTCAGCAGGCGGTAGCGGTTGCCGGGCGTGGCGAAGCTATACGGCTGGATTACTAAGAATAGGACCCAATGGTGAACTTACCCTTGAATAGACGCATTGGCAAAGTCTGATGAAGATTTATGGCCTAATTTTTCCACGAATTTGTATTCAAGAAGGCACATTGCCATATCTCGCCCACTGGACTTACGATGTAGCGCCATTGTACAATTCTTATAAAAGCCTGACAACCTTATCCGTATTTTTCGACAAAAAAGCGACGGATATTCCAATATTTTTGTGTAAGTTTGCAACGCTCAACGAAAAGACGACAATATTCACGACAATGAGAGTTCTGATCGTAAACACAAGCGAGCGCACAGGCGGGGCGGCAATCGCCGCCAACCGGCTCAAGGACGCGCTCAACAACAGCGGTGTCAAGACCATGATGCTGGTGACAGACAAGGAGACCGACGACATCACCGTGGCGGCACTGCCCCACAAGTGGCTGCTGCAATGGCACTTCCTATGGGAGCGGTGGTGCATCTTTCTTCACCTGCACTTCAAGCGCCGCCATCTTTTCGAGATCGACATCGCCAACAGCGGTTCCGACATCACCGGCACGAAAGAGTTTCAAGAGGCCGACGTTATCCATCTGAACTGGATCAATCAGGGCATGCTCTCACTGAAGAGTATCCAGAAGATTCTACAGAGTGGCAAGCCCGTGGTGTGGACCATGCACGACATGTGGCCGGCTACGGGCATCTGCCATCTCACACTCGGTTGCCGCAATTTTGAGCAGGGCTGTGCCAACTGCCAATACCTGCCGGGCGGTGGTGGGCGAAACGACGTGGCGGCAAAGGTGTGGCGGCGCAAAAAGAAGCTCCTCGATAAATACAGCGTCGCCTTTGTGGCTTGTTCGCAATGGCTTGCCAACGAGGCAAGGGCCAGCGCCCTGCTCCGGGGACAGCGAGTGGAGAGCATTCCCAATGCCATCGACACGCGGGTATTCCATCCGCAACACAAGTCCGACTGCCGCAACCACCTGCATCTGCCTGCCGACAAAAAGCTCATTCTCTTCGTTTCACAACGTGTCACCAACGTCAACAAAGGCATGGACTATCTCATCCGGGCCTGTAAAAAATTAGTGACTGAACAGCCAACGCTTGCTTCCGATACCGCTATCGTCGTCATGGGCGGCCACGCCGAGGAGATAGCCGACAAATTTGACCTGCCCGTCTATCCTTTGGGCTACATCAACAATCCCCAATTGGCCTCACAAGCCTACAGCGCCTGCGATGTCTTTGTGTTGCCTTCGCTCTCCGAGAACCTTCCCAACACGATCATGGAGGCCATGGCCTGCGGATTGCCTTGTGTTGGCTTCAATGTGGGCGGCATTCCAGAGGAGATCGACCATCTGCAAAACGGCTACGTGGCCCACTACCAGGACAGCGACGACTTGGAGAGGGGCATTGAATGGGTGCTGACTTCGCCAGACTATGCGCTGTTGAGCCAGAATGCTGTCAGCAAAGTGACAGCCCATTATTCACAACAAAGTGTTGCCAGCCAATACATCAAGCTATATAATAAGGTGTTGGACGACAGCAAAAGAAGAATATGATCAAGTTCACCATCATCACTTGCACATACAACGCCGGGCATGAACTGCAGCGCACCACCGACAGCGTGTTGCGACAGACCTATCCAGAGGTAGAACACATCATCCAAGACGGCTGCTCGCGCGACAAGACCTTAGAGATTGCCAACGAATACAAGCAGGTCAGCGATCAGGAAAGCTCTGCCCACGACGTGATCATCGTCTCCGAAACCGACGGCGGACTCTACGATGCCATGAACCGTGGCCTCAAGCGCGCCACCGGCGACTACGTAGTGTTTCTCAACGCGGGCGACAAGCTGCCGGATTCCGATACGCTCGAACAGTTGGCGGCAGCTATCGGAAAGGCCACTCCCTTGCCCGGTGTACTCTACGGCGACACCAACATCGTCGACGACCAAGGACGCTTTCTCCACCGCCGTCGCCTCGCCCCGCCCGAGAAGCTCTCGTGGCGGTCGTTCTTGAACGGCATGTTGGTCTGCCATCAGTCGTTCTATGCCCTGACCTCCATCGCCAAAGCCACCCCATACGATCTGCGCTTTCGGTTGAGTGCCGACGTCGACTGGTGCATCCGCGTGATGAAGGAAGCACACAGGCAGCACCGCCCGCTGCTCAACAGCCACCTCGTGCTGTGCGACTATCTTGAGGGCGGAATGTCGGTAAAGAATCATCGGGCCTCCCTGCAAGAGCGGTTCACGGTAATGCGCCGCCACTACGGATTATTGCCCACGCTTTTCATGCATTTTTGTTTCATTTTCCGGGCTATCGGTAAGAAAAAGCGTGAAGTATAAGTTGTGTGACTGGTATTTCTGAAGCAACAAACAAAATTCAACTCCACTAAATCATAAAGTGGCTTACTGAAAATCAGAAGCCGATACACTCATCAACAGGAGGCAAGAAAGCTGGATGGGCTTTTTGTCTCCCACTACTGATTTGCCCGTAATCCATCACTTCCCCAGAAATCTTTTACCACACACCAACCAACATATTGCCAATGATTTTCAAGAATACGGTTCATTTATAGCTAAACTATCAGAGAAAGCCAATAAAACCATTGCTAAACGAAATATAATTATTAACTTTGCCAGCAAAATGTAGCAAAAGTGGGCAAATAGCCAACAAGAAGAAAAGAAAGCAAATGGTAAAAGGATTGTATTCAGCACACTACGAACATGATGCCTGTGGTGTTGGTATGGTGGTCAACATTCACGGCAACAAAAGCCACGAACTGGTAGACAACGCACTGAAAGTGCTTGAGAACATGCGCCATCGTGGCGCTGAAGGGGCAGACAACAAGACGGGCGATGGTGCCGGCATCATGTTGCAGATCCCTCATGAGTTTATCCTGCTCCAGGGTATTCCCGTTCCTGAGAAAGGCAAATACGGCACCGGTCTGGTGTTCCTGCCCAAGGACCAGAAGGCGCAACAGAAGATTCTCTCTATTATGATTGAGGAGATAGAGCGTGTCGGGCTGCAACTAATGCACCTGCGCACGGTGCCCACACAGCCCGAATGCCTGGGTAAGATGGCACAAGAGACGGAACCCGACATCAAACAGGTGTTTGTCACCGGTGTCACCGACGAGGACGTACCCTTTTTCGAGCGCACCCTCTATCTGATCAGAAAGAAAATAGAGCGCCGCGTTATGGAGCTCATGCGCGAAAACCCATCGGAACCCTACGACAAGTTCTATATCTGCTCGCTTTCCAGTAAGAATATTGTATATAAAGGTATGTTGTCGAGTCTTCAGCTCAGGCAATATTTCCCCGACCTGACCAACAACTACTTCACCAGCGGACTGGCCCTGGTGCACAGCCGCTTCTCCACCAACACCTTCCCCACTTGGTCGCTCGCCCAGCCTTTCCGGTTGCTGTGCCACAATGGCGAGATCAACACCATCCGTGGCAACCGCGGATGGATGAAAGCCCGCGAGAGTGTACTCTTAGGGGGTGCCTTAGGCGACATCAGCGACATCAAGCCCATCGTGCAACCTGGCATGAGCGATTCGGCCAGCATGGACAACGTGTTTGAGTTTCTCGTCATGAGCGGACTGTCGCTGCCCCATGCCATGGCCATCATGGTGCCGGAGAGCTTCAACGACAAGAATCCCATCAGCGAGGATCTGAAAGCCTTCTACGAATACCACTCCATTCTGATGGAGCCTTGGGACGGCCCCGCCGCCCTGCTCTTCAGCGACGGCCGATACGCGGGCGGTATGCTCGACCGCAATGGACTGCGGCCGGCCCGCTACACCATCACGAAGAAAGACACGATGGTGGTGGCATCGGAAGTGGGCGTAATGGACTTCGATCCGGCTGAGATTGCGGAGAAGGGACGGCTGCAACCAGGAAAAATCCTGCTGATCGATACCCAGGAAGGAAAAATCTACTATGACGGAGAGATCAAGGAACGGCTTGCCGCTGAGCATCCTTATCGCCAATGGCTCAACACCAACCGCATACAGCTGGAGAATATCCACTCGGGACGCAAGGTGGAAAACGCCGTAGACCATCTCGCCGCCAAGGGCGTGGAGTTCGGATTCGGCGAGGAGGACATCGAGAACACCCTCATCCCCATGGCCACCAACGGCCAGGAGCCCACCGCCTCCATGGGCAACGACACGCCATTAGCCGCGCTGAGCGACCGTCCGCAGATCTTCTTCAACTATTTCAGGCAGCAGTTTGCCCAGGTCACCAATCCCGCCATCGACTCCATCCGCGAGAACCTCGTGATGAGTCTCACGGAATACATCGGACGAGTGGGCACGGGGATTCTCAATCCCGACGAGAGCAACTGCAAGATGGTGCGCCTGCCCCACCCCATTCTGACCAACACTCAGCTCGACATCCTCAGCAACATCCGATATAAAGGTTTCAACACCGTGAAGCTGCCCATTCTCTTCGAGGTGGAACGCGGCGAGGAGGGGCTGCAGGAAGCCCTCGACGACATCTGCCGCAAGGCCGAGAAGAGCGTCGACGAGGGCTGCAACTACATCATCCTCACCGACCGCGGTGCCGATGAACGTCACGCCTGCATTCCCAGCCTGTTGGCCGTGAGCGCCGTACACCACTATCTCATCAATGTGGGCAAGCGCGTGCAGACGGCCCTCATCGTGGAGTCGGGAGAGATCCGCGAGGTGATGCATGCCGCCCTGCTCTTAGGCTATGGTGCCTCAGCCCTATGTCCCTACATGGTCTATGCCATCCTCGACGACCTCGTCAAGCGCAAGAAGATACAGGAAAACTACGCCACCGCCGAAGCCAACTATATCAAAGCCGTCAAGAAAGGCCTGCTGAAGATCATGGCCAAGATGGGCATCTCCACCATACGCTCCTACCGCGGTGCAAAGATTTTTGAGAGCGTGGGACTCTCGGAGAGTATGCTGCGCAACTATTTCGGCACAACCGTCTCCACCATTGGCGGTATCGGACTGAAGACCATCGCCCGCGACGCCATCGCCTTCCACGACATGGCCTTCAGAAACGGCGGCCACCTGCTTCCCAATCAGGGACAGTTCCACTACCGCAAGGACGGCATCCGCCATGCCTGGAACCCGGAGACCATCATTTCCCTGCAGCGGGCTGTGAGAACCAACCGCTTCGAGGACTTCAAGAAATACACTGAACTGGCCGACAAGAAGGACCGCCCCATCTTCATCCGCGACTTCTTCGACTTCAAGCGCAACCCCATCGACATCAGCAAGGTGGAGCCCGTGGAGAGCATCGTGAAGCACTTCGTCACCGGAGCCATGTCGTTCGGCGCGCTCTCCAAGGAAGCCCACGAGGCGCTCGCCCTGGCCATGAACAAGCTCGGGACGCGCAGCAACACGGGCGAGGGCGGTGAGGACGAGGAGCGTTTCCACACCTCCGTCGACGGAATATCGCTTTCCAGCAAGACCAAGCAAGTGGCTTCGGGCAGATTCGGAGTCACCACCAAATACCTTGTCAACGCCGAGGAAATACAAATCAAAGTGGCGCAAGGTGCCAAGCCGGGAGAGGGCGGACAGCTGCCCGGATTCAAAGTGAACGAGGTGATCGCCAAGACACGTCACTCCATCCCGGGCATCAGCCTCATTTCTCCCCCTCCCCACCACGACATCTACTCCATCGAGGATCTGGCCCAGCTCATCTTCGACCTGAAGAATGTGAACCCCAAGGCCGCCATCAGCGTGAAACTTGTGGCCGAGAGCGGCGTGGGCACTATTGCCGCAGGTGTGGCCAAGGCCAAGGCCGACCTCATCGTCATCTCGGGCGCTGAGGGAGGAACGGGAGCCAGCCCAGCCAGCAGCATGCGCTTCGCCGGCATTTCGCCAGAGATCGGCATTGCCGAGACACAGCAGACACTGGTGAAAAACGGACTGCGCGGCAAGGTGCGCCTGCAGGTAGACGGCCAACTGAAGACCGGACGCGACGTCATCCTCATGGCCTTGCTCGGCGCTGAGGAGTTTGGGTTTGGAACTGCGGCACTCATCACCTTGGGCTGCGTGATGATGCGCAAGTGCAACCTCAACACCTGCCCCATGGGCGTGGCCACACAGGATCCGAAGCTGCGCGCCCACTTCAGGGGCAACTACCACTATGTCGTCAATTTCTTCACGATGCTCGCCGAGGAAGTACGCGGTTATCTGGCCGAGATGGGATTCACCCGGCTTGAGGACATCGTGGGCCGCACCGACCTCATCCTGTTGCACGACTGCGGAGGTGCCACCGAAGATCCCGTGTGGAAGGTCGCTCCCGCCCTGCGCGACAAGTACGAGTCGCTCGACTTCTCACGCCTGCTCCACCAGGAACAGCACCCCCACACCACCTACTATCACTCAGAGAATCAGATCCACGACCTCAGCAACGTGCTCGACCAGCAGCTTATCCGTGGGGCCCGGAAGGCCGTGGAAAACAACGGTGAAGCCGACCTCGACTTCAGTATCAAGAACACCGACCGCGCCGTGGGTGCCATGCTCAGCGGCTATATCGAGCGTCACCGCTCGGAAGCCATCGCCCGGGGTGAGGCCACCGACGAGACCACCGACGACATCACCATCAACGTGAAGTTCAAGGGATCGGCCGGACAGAGTTTCGGGGCCTTCCTCGTCAAAGGCGTAGATTTCAAACTCGAAGGCGACACCAACGACTACTTCGCCAAGGGACTGAGCGGCGGACGCATCAGCATCCTGCCGCCCATCCGCTCCAACTTCGCCGCCGAGGACAACATCATCGCAGGCAACACGGGGCTCTATGGTGCCACGTCGGGCGAGCTGTATATCAACGGAAAAGTGGGTGAAAGGTTCGGCGTACGCAACTCCGGAGCCACCGCCGTCATCGAAGGGGCGGGCGACCACTGCTGTGAATACATGACGGGAGGGCGCGTCGTGGTGCTCGGCGAGACGGGACGCAACTTTGCGGCCGGCATGAGCGGAGGCGTGGCCTACGTGTGGGACAAGAACCACAACTTCGACTACTTCTGCAACATGGACATGGTGGAGATCAATCTCGTAGAGGAAAACACCTACCGCAAGGAGCTCCACGAACTCATCCGCCAGCACTACCTCTACACCGGGTCGAAGCTCGCCCGCATGATGCTCGACGACTGGAACCGCTACGTGGAGGACTTCATCCAGGTGGTGCCCATCGAGTACAAGCGGGTGCTGCAAGAGGAACAGGTGCGCAAGCTCCAGCAGAAGATCGCCGACATGCAGAGAGACTACTGACGGGAACGCCGGCCGGCACTGCCGAAAGCGAATGACACAGAGAAGAAAACCAACACAAGAAACAAAGAAAATCATGCGTGGTGCTCACCCCTGCATCCTGCATAAAACATAAGAGCATGGGAAATCCAAAAGCTTTTCTTACCATCCCCCGCAAAGAAGCGGGGTATCGCCCCCTGAACGACCGAATACACGATTTCGGCGAAGTGGAGCAGACACTCAACTCCCACGACCGGCAGCTCCAGGCCTCGCGCTGCATGGACTGCGGCGTGCCCTTCTGCCACTGGGCCTGTCCGCTCGGCAACAAACCGCCAGAGTGGAACGACGCTCTCTATCACGGCGACTGGGAACGGGCCTACGAGCTGCTCAACACCACCAACGACTTCCCCGAATTCACGGGGCGCGTCTGTCCGGCACTCTGCGAGAAGGCCTGCGTGCTGAACCTCGTCGACCACGAACCGACAACCAACCGCGAGAACGAGGCCGCCATCACTGAGCACGCCTATGCCGAAGACTTCGTGAAGATTGTAGAGCCACAACGCAACGGCCGGAAAGTGGCCGTCGTCGGTGCGGGGCCGGCCGGACTCGTCGCGGCCAACCGGCTCAACCTAATGGGCTACACCGTTACCGTATTCGACGCCCGCGAGAATTCGGGCGGACTGCTGCGCTACGGCATCCCCAACTTCAAACTCAACAAAATCGTTATCGACCGCAGGATGAACGTCCTCCAGCAGGAAGGCATCACGTTCCGATACGACACCCGCATCGACATCAGCCACCTGCCCGAAGGCTTCGACGCCTACGTGTGGGCTACCGGCACGCCCACGGCGCGCGATCTGAAAGTTCCCGGCCGAGAGCTCAAGGGCGTCTACTTCGCCCTGGAGATGCTGTCGCAACAAAACCGCATCCTCGCCGGAATGGAATTCAAGAAGGAAGACCTCGTGACGGCAAAAGGCAAGGACGTACTGGTCATCGGTGGCGGCGATACGGGCAGCGACTGCATCGGCACTGCCCACCGACAGGGATGCAAGAGCGTGACCCAGATCGAGATCATGCCCAAGCCGCCCGTTGGTCCCGACGACCCCAACAATCCTTGGCCGCTGTGGCCGCGCGTGCTGAAGACCACTTCGAGCCATGAGGAAGGATGCACCCGCCGCTGGAACATCAACACGCTGGAGTTTATCGGCAAGGACGGCAAGCTCACCGGCGTGCGCGTCCAGGAGATCGACTGGAAGCCGACCCCCGACGGCGGACGCCCCGTCATGGTGGAGAAGGGCAAGCCCGAAATCATCAAGGCCGACATGGTTCTGTTGGCTATGGGATTTCTCAAGCCCCAGCTGACCGAACTGCCCGCCAACGTGTTTGCCGCCGGCGACTGCAAGAATGGTGCTTCGCTCGTGGTGCGCGCGATGGCCAGCGGAAAGGAAGCCGCCGTCAAAGTGGACGAATACCTGCGCGGATCTGTCCACTGAAAACAGCAAAGCAACAACATCCGCATACAGCAACGCCGTCTTCCCCGATGGAGAGGACGGCTTTTTTTGTGAGCGCGAATGTGAATGCGGGCAGCCGGCACAGGCCTGCCGCCACTCTTAGTCGAATTGCCCACCCTGCAAGCCATGAGTGTCTATGCCGGCTTGCATATGCAACCCCGCGGGTTTCCATATGCAAGCCCGCCGTCCCCCACAAGCAAGCCGATGGGCCCGCTTATGCCGCCCCGCATGAGTTTCCACAGAAAAAGACATGGATATCCACGGAAAGCGACGAGACTTCACGCATCTACTGATGCCTTCTTCTTTTTTCCGTGAGCCTCCACCAGCATTCCCACAGATGGTCTTGCCGGCTGCGATAATCAAAAAGGGCTGGATTCCGAAAAAGAATCCAGCCCCTATGTGGCGCGCTGATCCAGCGCCCGATGAGTATAGCCGATTTTGGGAGCACCCACGCTTTCAGGCGATGAGTCTGAGAAGAAGTGCCTCCGACAGCCTTTACAACGTAATGGCGGCGCCGGCCACCATCCATCTTCCGGGCTGTCTCACGTTGCCATAGTCCACATAATCCCGGTTGAGCAGGTTGTTGGCCTCCAGGTAGACGTTCCATTTTTGTTCGGTCCAAGCCAGTTTGCCGTCTAAGATGCCATAAGTCTGATAGCCGTGCAGCCTGCCATCGATGTCTTTGTAGGCCCCCACGCGGTGCTGCAACCGCCAGTCAGCCTGCAAGTCAAGGTTGCGCCATAAGTGGAAAGCTGCCGAGGCGGTGAATTTGTTGCGCAGGTATTCCAGGGCATACTGACTGACGACCCCAGGCTTCGAGTCCTGCTTTTGGTTGATCCAGCACCATCCGGCCGACATCGATTTCAGCAGATGCTGTGAGGGCAGGAGTGTAGCGAAGTCGAGCGCGGCGTTGACCTCGAAGCCCGTGGCATTGATTTTGCCGAAGTTCACGCTCTGCCAGTATTCCTTGCCCTCGCTGTCTTTCGATCCGTCGTTGATCCAGTCGATGAGATTCTTGTAATGGTTGTGGAACACGCTGGCCTCGGCCTGCACGCCCGCCCGACTGTATTTCAGGCCTGCCTCCACGGCCGAGAGCTCCTCGGGGCGCAGGTGGCTGTCGGCTTTGTGTCCGCCTACAGAATAGTAGAGCTCGGTGAACGAGGGCATACGCAGCGAGGCATTGTAGCCGGCGAAGAGTTTCCATCCGTCGGCCAATTGCCAACTGGCATCCCATCCGGGATAGACCCGCATGTTCATATCGGCCTGCGAATTCTCCACGGCCGTGATGCCCGCCGAGAGCGTGAGGCGGCTGATGACGATGTTGTGTTCTACAAAGAGCTGCAGGTTGGTGCGGTCGAGCCCACGGGTATAGTCGCGTGAGGTGTGGTGCACATGGCGGGGCCGGGCCAGTGTCTCGCCGAGGGTGGTGCTCACCATGTCCTCATAGCGTATCTCCATACCCAAGGCCGTGCGGCCCAAGGGAGAGTCGAACCAGGCATTGAGATGGACGCCGAAGATATCGGTGCGGTGGTAATTGAAGGGCACCTTGCTCTCGTCGCCACGGATGAGTTCAAAGCGGTCCATGTTCCGATTCCAATAGATGGCCGGCCGCAGATGAAACCATCCGCGCTTGGTCTGAGCCTGCAGGGCGGTGGTGGTTTTCAGGGTATGTTCAAACTGATCGTCATATCTGACGCTGTAGAAGGTGTTGGAGCCATAGTCCTTCAGGCTGAGTCCGGCGTGCCATTGAATATCCAGGTCCGGGTCGCTGTAAGCTCCCTGATAGAAGGCCTTCCCCGTCTTATAGTCGGCATTGAGACGCCCGGCCTCACTACGCGAATAGCCGTCGCTTCGCAGACAGGAGCCCGACAGACTTTGGTAGAGGCGGTCGCTGGCCACGTCAGCTCGCGCGCCTGCCGACAGATAGCCGTAGCTTCCCCCCTCGATGCGGGCCGATG
>SAMEA3663095__coassemble_999_pt1 | contig 28568 bp, 25 predicted proteins | sample SAMEA3663095__metabat2_low_PE_016 | metagenome-assembled genome bin SAMEA3663095 (sample SAMEA3663095) | pig gut metagenome | biome: pig gut; feature: pig-associated habitat; material: faeces | place: France | collected 2012
TGTCAGCCCTAATTTTGTACTATCAAAAAAGTTTTAGCGGACAGCAATAATTTTTTTCTATCTTTGCCGTCGAGAGTTTCAATTCCACAAAGGTTCGATTAAGACGTTTGTTTCGACTAATAGGAATAATCTTTCTAATGGGTTTCAATTCCACAAAGGTTCGATTAAGACCCGCCATGCCGGCGGAGCGGATCCCAATAGATAGTGGGGTCGCTGACGGTGTAAAGGTAATAAAAACTATTCAAAAAATGTCGATGCAGAATAATATATTTTCCGCAGAAGTCCGACAACTCTTGTTGGATGCCAATAAATATTAGTGTTTCTGTATGTCAAATAATACTTTTCCGGCTGAGGATGGTCATGGAACTCCTGTCGAAGAATAAAATCGACAACTTTTGGTTACAAGAAATTGTCGGTGCTCATGCGTTCTTTCCCTAAAATGCGCTTATTCATGTTGAAGCCCATCTTGTTGGAAAAGATAATGATGCTGTCTTCACTCTCGTCGATGATGGATTTGATCTTATTGCAAAGCTCCTGAAGTTTTGCTTCGGATATCTCTCCCTCAAAGACGGAGTTCTGAATCCAGCACAGGTATTGCCTACAGAGCTTGAGCATTTTGCCCACGCGCTTCACGTTTACATCATAGATGAGGATGACATACATTACCAGTACATTTTAAAAGGTTTGTATTCTTCGAGCCCCATGATGTCTTTCAGCAGCTTGTAACATTCCAGTTTGATGAGGTGCCGATAGCTGACACTCCGACCTAACGAGCGGTGCCGGAAAGTTTCCTCGTAACGCTCTTCCATGGCCTTCACAAAAAGTTTTTTCCCCTTCTCGTTCATCAGACAGGAGTTGAGTCGCTTGTCGAAGCACTTCGGGGAAAGGATATGCTTGTTGAGGGTCTTGAAGATGACGCGATCGACAAGGATCGGCTTGAAAATCTCGGAGATGTCGAGCGACAGAGAGTAGCGACGCTCTTTTCACAGATATTTTACGCAGTGTGATCGTCCAATCATTATCCGTGGCGGTTGCCACGAGTCGTGGAATAGTTGCCTTCGGTCTCTATAAATTACTTGGGTAAAGAAAAATTATCTTCATTCTCTGCTTATATTTCTTGTGGATTCAGGCAAATCGCTTATCTTTGCATAGCTAATTCACGCTCAGACCGCCCTCTCAAAGGGGACAGGTCGCCCGTATAATCACTTTAGGTTCACCACGGCTATGAAGAATTTCTTCTTGCGCACGTTGCCCCAAGACAAAGATGGTCACTGGCTCAACATCGGGCTGATGGTCGGAGGTGTCGTATTCTTCATTCTTTTCTTTTTCCGCCCTTTTGGATTGGCAACCTACGAAGGAGGGGATGAGTAATAACTTAGGAAAAAATAGGTACACAAAAATGGCCGTGTTTTTGGTTTTCTCCATTTTTTTTGCGATATTTGCAATGATCATCAAATCCATTCAAATTTGCAACTATGGTAAAGGTTTTAAAATATTTGGATCCACGCGCCGATCTGACGTTCAAGAAAATCTTCGGAGAGCATGTCGACCTTACGACCAGCTTCCTCAATGCCCTGCTCCCTTTCAAAGAAGGGGAGCAGATAGAGAGTGCGGAGTTTCTTCCTGCTGAACTTGTACCCAACACTCCGTTGAAGAAGAACACCATCGTCGATGTGCGTTGCAAGGATAACCGTGGCCGCCAGTTTCTCGTAGAGATGCAGATGTACTGGACCGATACGTTCATGCAACGGGTGCTCTTCAATGCATCCAAAGCCTATGTACGCCAGTTGGACAAGGCTTACCATTATAGGTATCTTCAGCCCGTATATTCTCTGAGCTTGGTCAATGATATCTTTGAACCGGATATGGAGGAGTTTTACCATCTCTACGACATCGTCAACATCGAACATACCAATAAGGTGATCGACGGTTTGCATTTTGTTTTCGTGGAGTTGCCTAAGTTCAAGCCACAAAGTGTGCTCGACAAAAAAATGATGGTATTGTGGCTTCGATTCCTCACCGAGATGCACGACGACGTGCGCGAAATACCTGATGAGTTTATCGAAAATCCTGAAATCAATAAGGCTGTCAGACTGCTCGAAGAGTCATCTTATACCGCGGCGCAGCTCAGTGGGTATGAGGATTTTTGGGATGCAGTCATGGTGGAGCGCACCATTAAAGATGATGCCCTCAAATACGGAACCCAGCAAGGTCTGAAGCAAGGTCTGAAAGAAGGCTTGGAGCAAGGTATGAAAAAAGGCTTGGAGCAAGGTATGAAAAAGGGCATGCAGCAGGGCATGCAGCAGGGCATGGAGAAAGGCATGGAGAAGGGCATGGAGAAGGGACGGACAGATATGTCTTTTAAGATTGCCAAAGAATTAAAATCTCTCAACTACCCCTCTGCCGATATCTCTAAAGCTACAGGCCTGACGATCGAGCAGATAGACCATCTGTAATCTGTGTCCTGCCTTTCTATAATTCATAATTGCCATGCGGAGCGGAACTCCCATCTTATTTTCTCACTACTTTCCTGCCCTGATGGATATAGATGCCTTTCCCAGGGCGGCTCACGCGCTGCCCGCTAAGAGTGTACCAAGCTCTATCGTTAGAGGGGTGACTTATCGTCGTGATGCCCGACGGAGCATAACCGTATTTTTGGTCCAGATAGGCGAGACGCTGATGAATCCAACTTTTGATGTCCGTCAGTTCAGCCTTGAAATCCAGGACCTTTCCGCCTAAGTCGCTGTCTCCGCTCCATTTTTCCGTCTCGCGTGCCGTGGCCCCACTGAAAGTGAGCGTGTCGTAGTGCGCTTCGAAGCGTGCGTTGAGTTGCTGTTCGTCAAAGACCGTCTGCCGCAGTTCCGCATAGTGCTGTTGCTTGCTCGCGTTGTATTCCTTGCCCTGGGTCGCGATCAGTCGTGTTTCGATATTCGTAAAGTTCCCTAACTCGTTGTCGGGCTTTGTGAGTTCCGACGGTTCAACGTTGTTTGCATAGTTCTGTCCGAATGTCGCATCCATATCCCAGGGTGTGATGCTCATCCGTCCGCTCTTGTTTTTGTCGTAGATGCTCCAATAGCAGTTTTTCCCGCCATTGTCTATTCCGTTGATCATGTCGATGAATAGCGAATAGTCCATCATCACAGGGAGGTCGATATAGGTGTTGATCTGATCTCTGAAGTTCTCATCCGAAGCGTTGGCGACAAAGTTCATCACGGCAGTCAGCGGTGCGTAGTCGGTGGTGTCGGCATCGTCGCCCGGTTCCGGATATTTCGCCTCGAAGCCCATCAGCGTCGCCGAATGGTTGTCGTAGGAGTCGACGGGATCATAAAATGTAGTACCTTCCCACTCAGTAGCCTTCCATAGGCATCCCTTCACCCCTTTCTTATATTTCTTGATTTTCAGCTGCTTGCGGTCCACAGGTTCCATGAGCGAATAGATGCCCCGATATTCGTCGTTGACAAACAGCTCAATGATCCGCACGTGGCAACCATTGACGCTTTTCGACTCCTGCTCGTGGTAGTAAGGTCTCGTTGAGAAGTCGATCCACAGTTCATGACAGATGTGGTTGCGCAAGCGGAAGAAGTCCACCTGTCCCGCGTCGAGCAGCCAGCTGTTGTCCTCCCGCATACCCATCAGCGGCAGGTCGAGCGATGCTCCGTTTTCATCCAACAGTTTAAAATGATAGTTGCGCTTGTGGCGGTCTGCTGTGTTGGTGGTGCCCCCACGGTGTTTTACCTTACCCGTATAGATGGGAGCTGCATGGGCCGAGTCGGGTTCGTCGATAATGATCTGGCAGGGCTCATAGTCGTCGGTGAAAGCAGTCGGCTTTTTCATCTCCACGACGGGCAGACATGTGAAGCTTACCGTCAGTGTGCTGTCCTTGTCCTCATATTTGCCGCTTAGCGGGAATGTGCGGCCAGCAGTGACTTCACCGAAGTCAACAGTTGTAGCTCCGTTGAGTGGTATGCCGTTGATGCTCAGTTCTGTCCATTTCGCATCATTGGGCTCAACGGTAGCCGAAAGGTGGGACATGCTGATGGATGTAGTGACATACAGCAATCTTCCTTTTGCTCTATCTGTGAAGGGTTCACGACCATTGATACGCACTTGGGCCGTTGCCCACACTGATGTTCCTAACAGAAGGCCGGTCAACAGGCATTTGCGGAAATGGTCTGCGTTGGTCGATAGTCTTTTCATGTCTTTGGAGATTTGTTTTTGCAAAGATAGTAAATGATCAACAAAATGCAAACGTTTTGTAAGACTTATTGTTTCCGTGGCAGGAATTTCTGTTATCTCCGAAAGGAAAAGTACAGCTCCATCTTTATATTCCCTGAGAATATTCTATTATGCCGTAAAATGAATCATTTTTGGACTCCTCGCAAAAAACAGAAAAAGTTTCTTCCATGTTATTAGTTTTTGTAATTTTGCACCCGATTCAATCCTAACCCATGATCCTTGCCGTGAGCCTATGACGGAAGGGGATAAACTTTAGGGGGAAGGGCAGATGCGACTGGACACAGCCACATGCTGTGTGAATATAAACAAACACAAACAGTTTTATTATTACATTACAATTATGACTTAGTTCATGAAGACGGGGGCTGCGGCTTTTTGCGCTTTGTGCCACCTTGCTCACGTCTTTTACCATTAAAGCGTAGATTTCTGTCGGTTGGCACTATTATACCAACGAAGGCGCTGAAACTAAGGGGGGGGTAAATTGTGCCTACGGTTTGTCCTTCCAGAACAACAAAGATGGCGTTAATACCATTACCGTCTATGCTTACACCAAGGGGCCGGACACTACGTCGATTCCAAATCCAACGATTTTTCCACCTGGGACGGGTGGGGAATAAGACCCGTTTCATAGCATAGCCGCAACGTTTGTGGCTATTTGTCTTTCAAGCATAATCCATCATGTTTTCCTCAACGGCATGATGGATTATGCTTTTTCTTGCGCAGACTAATCTTCCATACGTTGCCTGGGGCTTAGATGGCTGTTGCGAAGGACGGCTTTCCCACACATTCGGGATGGCCGTGGGCAGAGCCAACAAGCCACACGAACCTGGTTCAACAGCCGGTCCAAAGCTGGAAAGAGGCCGCCCCCCAATTGGGGTGCAGCCTCTTTCCCATCACAGCCTCACGGCTATGCGCCTGGTCATTGCTCGGATTGCCGCATTCCTTTCAGGCAACAACCTCAATTTCCGATGCTGATTTCGCCCCTCATGTCACAGAGGATGTAAGCCTTTTTCTCCTTGATGGGCGAGAGAAACACCAACTCGGTGATTTTCATGCCATCGACCTTGGCCAAAGCCAACTCGCCTACGGCACTTCCCTCCACCTTGTTGTCTTCCACCACCATGTAGCCATTTTCCGAGAGCTTGCCTACATCGGCCTTCACGGCGTTGAGAAGAGTCGCAGAATCCTCGGAGAAGACAACCGTTTCCAGGGTCTTCACCCCCTTCACTCCGGCTACGAACTTGTTGATGAAAGACTTGTCGATGACTCCGTCCGTAGCGGCCCTCAACTCACTCTCGGCCTCGGCCAACGAGCCTTTGGCCGCATCCGCGTCAGTGTTCACATAAGAGACACCCTTGCAGCCTTTGTACTTGTTCACCACATCGACTCCCGTCTGGCCGTATGCGCTGAATACTCCTAACATCAGCGCAAACAAAAACAATACTTTCTTCATAATAGCAAATGTTTATTCATCAGATTCTTTGAAATAATCAACATTCCATAAAACGGAGCTTGCCATAGCTATGCCGAGAGCCCTCATCAATTCATCATTAGAAGATGGAGACAAGCTTGAAGCCCGTACATTATTTATATATTCAGAAGCAAAAGCAAGCTTTTGGGTATTGTCATTGATATTACCACCGCCAATCATATAGCCTTTTGCATCTGCAAAAGTCGCCATCCTTGAAGCAGTAGCATCACGACTAACAGGCCTACTTCCAATGTCAATTGCCAATAGCATCCCTGCAAGTCCATTCAAGCCAGTAGTTGCATCAGCTTGAGTTTGACCCTTTAGCGAACTAAAGGATGCAAAGAAGGCCAATAATAAAACATGTGTTAGACGAAGAGCTGTCATATTTTCTTAGGTTTGTTATGCCGCAAAAATAATAAAAAAAATAATAAAAAAAAACATTTTATGTCTCAAAGTGTTTCATCATAAGAAAAATTTAAACATAAAATAATCACAAAAAAACATATCATTGATTTTCAATACATTATACAAAAAAGACAATTTAAAATCTCCTTGTAAAAATGATTAAGATGAAACAAAATGAGACAAACAAAATATATATATTTGATTCTTTTTGTATATTTGAACCCTAAATTCAACCGCAAAGTTCAATAGCTTTTGTTTAAGGCCGGTTCTAAAAATTAGGTTTAGAAACCAAGCCAGTTTGTATATATGTTATTTCGGTCGTCTTCTGCATCTATCGGACTCAAAACGTCAAGTCTCATCGGCTGTGTAGTCCACTACACTTCTTATTCAACTTACGTTTTGAGTCTCGATGGCTGACAGAACCTTTTCGATAGGCCAAATGAGCAGAGCCAAGCTCGCTTGAGTTCTGCCATGGCGAGAAAAGGTGGGTGCAAGCCCAATACGCCTCGACCTAATTTTTAGAAGCGACCTTAAAAGTACAATTCGCCAAATAGTTGCTCTTGAACTCACCTCTCCAAACATAGCTTTTGTCGGGTGCGGGAGAGTAGAGGTGGCTCTTCAGTGCTTTCTGATGAAGTCCTTCAGCTCCATAAAGGATTGGTCAAACTTCTTTTTCTTGTAGTCAGACCAAAGGATGGGGCGGTTCTCCCTGTCGAGTATGAGATACCCGCCCGCTCCGATGTTCGTATGCGCATTGTCAAACCTCTCCAAAATCTTTACCGCATCGCGTACGGGGTTCTCAAAAACAAATATCCCCCAGCGTTTCTTTTTGGGTTTATTCCGATTCACAAAGAACACAGGGGTTTGGAAGCCATGCTTCATCAAGTAGGGCAACCCCTCCTGGGTGCTTTGGCACGTGAGCGGGAAATACTCTATGCTGTCGCTCTTATGCTGGGCCATCAAGCTGTCCAAAGACAAGTTATACTGCACAGGATGGCAATAGGTGCAGAAGATGTACAATATTCTGTAGGGCTTCTCACTAGTTGAGACGTATCTCACGAGATCCTCCTCTCCGCAGACATAGTATTTCTGGGCCTGCAATGGAATCAGAACTGCCAACAGCAGCAGTGTCAACAAAATCTTATTTTTCATCGCTCTTGATTATTATTTTGTAGCCACCATCCTTAGTACTTCTACATTGTTCATAGAAGTATCATTGTCCACATCATTCGTGGATCAGGATACCCAGCAACTGGCTATCACCAAAATCAACAACAAATAGAATTGTCTCATAATTATTTAGTTTATTAGTTCAAAAAATTAAAATTCTCCTTTATACATATCACTATTTAGATTTGGTTTGATTGTGCAAAGATAAAAGAATAACAAAAAAGTGCCAAGTTTTTCTTGTTTCAAGATATTTCAATTTGAATTGTTTTTTCGACCGTATAATATCAATATTAACTAATGTGCTTGCTATCAACAGTATACGTTTTAAACAAAAATCAATAGAAAGCCTATAACAATTATTTCAGATGAAACAAAATGAGACAATAAGTAACATGTATTATTTCTTTTTTATTATCTTTGCCAAGGATTGAACTAAAAAATAAGATATGAGACACTACCTTTGGTTAATGTTCCTACTATTCGCTGCACTAAACATGACATGCAGCAACAACGCCAAGCTGTTGGAAAAAAGAATGACGCAAATAAAATGCACTGGGGACACTAATCCCGAGCTGGCTCTATCTATGATTGACTCCATAAAAAGTGAGGCTACAAATTCACACAGCCACATTCGGATGACATACGAAATGCTTCTTTTAAGATTGAACGACAAAGCCTATCACCTTGCCACGTCTGATATCATGGCCAAGCAGGTTGTCAAATATTTCGAGAAGAATGGAAACGACTTGGAAAAACAAGAAGCCTATTATTATTGTGGCAGCGTATACAGAGACCTTGACGACACGCCAAGGTCATTGGAGTTTTTTTTTGAAAGCGGCAGAAATAGGCGAAATCTATCCCAAAAGAGACTCCATGCTGCTGCAACACATCTATTCCAATCTACATGCGCTTTTCTATAATGTGCAGGATTTCAAGAACAGCCTAATCTATGCGCTTAATGAATATGATTTGTCCTGCAAATTAAACAACACGGGTCTCTTGCAAATCATGCATGTCGCAACCGCCTACTCCATGCTCGACAGTACCAATAAGGCGAGGAAGATGTTCGACCAAGCATACAGGATAGTATGCAAACACAACAATGACATCGACTATGGCAATCTTGCCTCCCTGATTTACAACTTGTCTGCCTTAGGCGAGACGGACAAAGCACGAAAATGCATTCACATTTTACAAAGGCAACAGTACTACAAGCTTGGCAGCAAAGACCTCATTGCAATTGGCAAATATTACGACAAGATTGGCAACAAGGATTCTGCCGCCTTCTATTATAAGAAAGTCATGGCAGACCAATCAGACTTTGCTTATGCCTATGATGCCTCTAAATTCCTTTTTGACTTATACGAGGGTCAAGGAAATAATGAGGAAGCCATCAAGTATGCCAAATCATACGTGAACATCAGTGATTCGCTTGATTTGGGCAAACGCCAGGAAATGGCTGCGACGGTGAACAACCAATACCAATACCACTTGGACCGCAACAAGGAAATGGAGGCCGAGAGGAAGGTGGCCGAATACCGCAATTGGGGCATGGCCCTTGCCTTGTGCGCAATCGTGATGGTCTCGCTCTTCATCATATTCCACGTGAAGAGAAGAAACAGCCAACTGAAGACGCTCGTCGCCATGTGGAGGCAGTTGGAATCCGCCAAAAGCGACAAGCGGCTCCTACAGGAGGAAATCGACAAGAAGAATAGGGAGCTTGCTGAGACGAAAGAACAATACGCCGCGTCGAGCGCAGAGATTAGCTCGGTAAAGGAAAGGCTTGACAACATCAACAGGCAGCTGCAACAATCGCGCGCCGAACTGAAGAGTAAGGAGGAAATGCTCAACTCAAAGATGGAGCAGAACCGGTCGTTCCTCAGCTTGCTCCACAGGTCAGAACTTGCGGGAAGAGCCGACGACGTGTTGGAAGCGGTCAAGAAAACGGCCGGCGGCACCAAGAGAATGACTGCCGAGGATTGGAGGCGGCTCTATGCTGCCGTCAACGAAATCCACTCCGATTTCAGAAGTCTTCTTACAGAGCGGCTCGGACGATTCACCGAAGAACAGATGCAGGTCTGCTATCTCGTTCGCGCGGGCCTCACCAATCCCCAAATCCAGAATCTGACGGGCCTCCCGCGCGCCACTGTGTGGAGGTGGGTGAAGAAGTACGAATGGGCGGGGGCGTAGCAAGCCGGCACAGAGTACGGTTCCTCCGGATGGCCGCAAGCTGGGCAAGGGTGGAGAATAGACCAACCGTGGCACAGCATAGACCAACCATCACACAGCAAATAGAACAATCGTGCATGTTGGATGCGTCCTTGACAGATGATGATGGAGGGTGTGAGCGAGTAATGGCCTGCGATTCGCTCAATGGTTACCGCATTACCGTCAATCGAAAAAAAATATGCGGTTATCCTTTGCCTTTTCACGAAAGTAGCTTACCTTTGCAGCCACCAAAAAGATAAAACGTATGAAAAAGATTCTAATGATTTTGGCTGTCGCCGCCCTTTTCGCAAGCTGCAACAGCAACAAGAACGGAAATGCCAACGCTGTGGCAAACGACTCCACGGTAGTGAATGACAGCAACGCCACTGGCTCGACAAAGGCCGCTACCGACTCTCTGGTCTATGAGGGCATGGTTCCGGCAGCCGACTGCGAGGGCATCCGCTATCGCATCGCCATGGATGCCGCAAAGAAAAACTTCAGTATGAAGGAGGACTACATGGAGACGGAGAAGAAGGTGAAGGAGACCTTCTATGAAACGGGTAAGATTGCTCCCTACGAGAAGGCGGGCAAGAAGGCTCTGAAGTTCACCACCACGGGCAACGACAGCTACTACTTCCTCACCGTTGACGGCAACACGCTCCGCTTGGTGAACGAGGACTTGGAGGAGGGCGTGGCCGGAAACTATGACTTGAAACTCGCCAAGTAATCACAGAAAGAGAAAAACTTCTTGAACAATGAGGAGGCAGAAAAGGGCAGCTCGTTATGGGCTGCCCTTTCTTGTCTTCTTTTTCGATATAGTGGGAGGATTATTGTGCTGCCGTGTGGAACGGTATCAGCTGAATGTCGGTCGTCGGACCGTCGTTGAATCCGCAGATGATGATGTAGTAGTCTGCATCCGGCGTGAGTGCCTTGGCCTTCAGGTCTGTCTGGTCGCCATTGTGAAAATACTGGTCGTTGATCTGTGTGCGTATGGAGCTGAAAAAGCGGTAGAACATCTGCTCCTTTGAACCGTCGTATTCGTCGAGGTAGTAGTCCACGTAGCTCTTCTTCTGGCAGTCGATGAAATAGGTGTCGTCGTTGGTTGTGGCCACGTCGATCAGCACACCGTCGGAGAGTTCCTGCTTGAGGGTGACCGTGATCTCGTTGTCGGAGGGAACGGGCTTTGTCGTGCGGAATTGCTTCTCCACGATGTCAGAGTTCAGGTTGCCTTCGTTGTCCACACCGAAGCAGTATACATAGTAGGGCGTGTCCCACATCAGTCGGCCGCCATAGTCTTCCTCAATGTTGGCCGTGTGCTGCCCCGTGACGAGGAAATTCTGCATCACCTCCTGCCAGGTCATGCTGTAGAACTGGGACAGGTAGGTCCACCATCCCACTTCCATTTCATACCAAGAGCCGTTGTAGTTGTTGTCGCGGTTGTCGCGGCCGATTGAGTCCGTGATGCTGTAGTAGTAAGAACTCTCATCGTTGGATGGCGTGATGACGATGTTGGCATCACCGGCCGTGATGTTGCTCACATTGATGTCGAAGGTGAGGCTGCCCTGTGGAGCTTGCTCTTCAAAATAGATGCTGTCGATCTGAGAGACGGGAATGCTCAGCAGCGTGTCCTTCTTTTGGATTTTCATCACATAGTTGTGGCTCTCCTGCGCAGCGGCGCCCATGACGAAAAAGAGGAGTAAAAGGGTAAGGGATAGATATTTTTTCATAATGTTGTTGGGTTTTTAAGCGTGATTATTTGGCGAATTTGATATTGTTGTTGCCCACTTTGAGGATATATGTGCCATGGGGCAGGGCCGAGATGTCCATTCGTTGGCTGGTCTGCCGGGCGTGTCTGATCATTTTGCCCGTGATGTCGAGGAGCGTCACCTCCTGCTCTCCGTTGGTTCCAGTCCACGAAATGACGTTTCCGTCGTCTTCCAACTTAGCCTTGAAATTGGAAGGATCAGCCTTGAGCGAAGCCACCGAAGTAGCCGTGTTGAAGGTGATCTTCAAGATTTGCGGGTAGCTGTAGGTCTTGCCCTCTTTGGCTTTCTCCTCCACAGACATTCCTTCCTCCTTGACGAGGATCTTGACAATGTCAGGCAGGTTGTAGACATCGTTTCCTTGCTGGGTTTTCACCACCATCTGCTGCGCATTCACGGCAGTGGGACACAAAGCAAGCAAAAACGCAACTGCTGCCAGTTGAAATTTGGTTTTCTGTTTCATAATAAGATGCTTTGAGTAGAGTAATCATATTTCAATTGCAAATTTAATTTTTTTTGGGCGGAAAAGCAAAGAAAAAGAGTGATTTGTTTAGGCGTGAGAGAAAAGTAAGAAGAGAAGGGTTGAGTTTGGAGTTGGAAGATTGGAATGATGAGGTGTTGAGGGTCAGACAGTGCTGCGGCAAATGCCACACGGTGATGTGGCAAATGCCACACGACAATGAGGCTTTCGCCACACGGTTACGTGGCATTCGCTACACGACAATGCGGCATTCGCCACAAGGTTGTGCGGCATTCGCCACAAAATGTAGTTTATCGCTTTTGGTTGACTACTTTAAGCCTTATTTTTAATGTTGGTTGACGCGGTTAAACATTACTTTTATATTTGGTTGATACATGTGCGGCTTAGTCACGTTTATGGTTGATACAGCCGCAGCGTAAGCAAAAACATAACAGAACAAGAGAGGGGTAAAAGCGGAGGCCTCACCTCCTGCTCTTGTCTTTTACAGAAATCACTTGTTGACTTCTGGCCTGATTAACCAAATCACTTGTCAATTAGATGGGAAGGGGATAAAAAAGAAAATGAGCAAACGTTGGATACAACGCTTGCTCATCATGATTGGTCGGGGCGACAGGATTCGAACCTGCGACCACCTGGTCCCAAACCAGGAGCGCTACCGGACTGCGCTACACCCCGAATATTTTGGCTTGCGGGTGCAAAGGTAGTAAAAAATATCTTTTGCGCAAAAGATTCTCCTAATTTTTTGTCTTTCCTTTCCTTCTTCATCGCCTATCAAGCCAACAAACCCATGTGATTTCTCTAAAATCATGCGCAGATTCGAGATTTTATCTGTATCTTTGTAGCCTATGGCAAAAGCATTCACACCCGATCCCGACAATAAGGAATTTCAGGATGCCTTGAACCTCGTGAGGTTTAGCAACCAGAGCTTCTTCCTTACCGGAAAAGCCGGGACGGGAAAGTCGACCTTCATCAAATATGTATGTGAGCACACGCGCAAGAAACACGTTGTGCTCGCTCCCACAGGTATTGCCGCCATCAACGTGGGGGGAGCCACCCTTCACAGCTTCTTCCACCTGCCGCTCCATCTGATTCTGCCCGACGATCCAAACTATAGTCTGCGCCATGGCAAGATCTTCGAGTCGCTGCGCTACAACCGTGACATGCGCAAGCTCATCAACGAGGTGCAGCTCATCATCATTGATGAAGTGTCGATGGTGCGCTGCGACATCATCGATTTCATCGACAAGGTGCTGCGTGTCTTCTGTCGCAAGATGCGAGAACCCTTCGGTGGCAAGCAGGTGGTATTCGTCGGCGACGTGTTCCAGCTGGAGCCTGTCGTCCACAGCGACGAGATGGAGATTCTACACCGCTTCTATCCCAACGCCTTCTTTTTCTCGGCACGGGTGTTCCAGCAGATGCCCCTGCTCAGCATTGAGCTCCGCAAGGTCTACCGCCAGCGCGACAAGGCTTTCATCTCTGTGCTCGACCGCATCCGTACCAACACCATCACGCCCACCGACCTGCAGCTGCTCAACCTCCGCCAGACTGCCGTACCGCAGGAAGACCGCCTCTGCATCACACTGGCCACAAGGCGCGACAAGGTGGACTTTATCAACGACCAGCACCTGAGCAGCATCGACGACGACATCGTATGCCTCAAGGGCGAGATCAAGGGTGAGTTTCCCAAGACCAGCCTGCCCACCTTGCAGGAATTGGAGCTCAAGCGCGGCGCACAGGTGATGTTGCTCTATAATGATCCCGACCGACGGTGGGTGAATGGAACGCTGGCTAAGGTGGTGGACTTCGGAGAGGAATTCGTCAGGGTGGAGACGGAGGGCGGACAAAAATACGACGTGGGGCGCGTGATGTGGGAAAACATGCGCTATACTTATAATGAGAAGGAAAAGAAAATAGAGGAACAGCAACTCGGCACGTTCACGCAATATCCCTTGCGGTTGGCCTGGGCCATCACCATCCACAAGAGCCAGGGACTGACCCTCAACAACGTCATCATCGACCTCTCGGGCGGTGCTTTTGCTGCCGGGCAGACCTATGTGGCCCTGAGCCGCTGCAGGTCGTTGGAAGGCATACAGCTCTTGGAACCCATCAAATACTCCGACGTCTTCGTACGTGGCGAGATTCTACAGTTTGCCCATGGCTTCAACGACCAGAAACGGCTCACCCAGACGCTTTCTTATTCGAAGGCTGACATAGAATATGCCGCTACGGTGAAGGCTTTCGACGCCGGTGACTTTCAGACGGCACTCGACCATTTCTTTGTGGCCATCCATGCCCGCTACGATATCGAGAAGCCACTGGCCCGCCGGTATATCCGCCGGAAGTTGGGCGTCATCAACCGGTTGCGCTCCCAAAATCATGAGCTGCGCCGCCAGCTGAAGTCGCAACGCGAGATGCTCACCCGGCTGGCTGAGGAATACAGCCAGATGGGCGACGAGTGTATTTCAACTTACGGTGACGCTGCATCGGCACTTGCCAACTACGACAAGGCCCTGCAGCTTGATTCCTCGTCGATGCGTGCCCTCATGGGGAAGGCCCGGGTGCTGCTCAAGACACAGCCCACTAAGGCGTTGCCATGGGCCGAGAGGGCCGTGAACACTGGTGCTGTGCTGCCTGCGATTTTGCTGCGTGGTGAGTGTCAGATTGCCGTCGGCCACCTGAAGGCGGCCCAGGAGGACGCGGCATTAGCACTCGATCTCGACGTGGAGAGTGCTGAAGCCCATGAACTCATGGCCGCTGTGCTTACCAGGGAGGGCGATGAGGACCAGGCATCTATCCATCAGGCCATCGCGGAAGAGCTCAGAAAGCGAAAGGACAGAAAACGGATGGGCTAAAGGAAGACCACGGCGGACAATAGAAAAGACAGAGAAACAGAAGTGATGAAAAATAAGGAACAGTAAAGATGATCGTCAAACTTTATTCTAAAAACAACAGCCAACGCACCCTCGACCGCATTACGTCGGTGCTGCAAGATGGTGGTATCATCGTTTATCCCACCGACACGACTTATGCCTTAGGCTGTTCGTGCCTGAAAGAGCGTGCTGGGGAGCGCATCTGTGAACTCAAAGGCGTGGATCCCGCGAAGCATTATCTCTCTATCGTCGGTCCAGACCTGAGCCATATCAGTGAATATGCCAAAGTGGACAACGCAACGTTCAAACTGCTCAAGCGCTATACGCCCGGACCGTTCACGTTCATCCTCAACCCTAACAGCCATCTGCCCAAGATCTTCCGCAACCGCAAGCAAGTGGGCATCCGCATTCCCGACAATCCTATTGCCCGCGAACTCTGTCTGCAATTGGGAGCACCCCTGCTGTCGGCGACCATTCCCTATGATGAGGACGACGATATAGAGTATTTGACGAACCCGGAACTCATCCATGAACGGTTGGGCAGCAAGGTCGATATGGTCATCGACGGGGGAATCGGAGGCTACGAACCCTCTACCATTGTGGACTGCACGGATGGCGAGCCCCAAATTGTCAGGGAAGGAAAGGGAGTATTTTAACAAAGCGTTTTGCCGTTAGCGAAAAAAACACTAACTTTGCAAGCAAATTCATTCAACTGCAATATTATCGTTATGAAACAGACAATTCTTGTTACTGGAGGAACAGGTTTTATAGGTTCCCACACGAGTGTAGAGCTCATTGAGGCCGGTTACAACGTGGTAATTATAGACAACCTGTCCAACTCCAAGATGGAAGTGGTCGACGGAATTGAAAAGATCACGGGTGTACGCCCCGCCTTTGAGAATGTGGATCTTCGCGACAAGGAAGCCACGGAAGGCGTATTCAAGAAATACCCCGGCATTGCGGGCATCATTCATTTCGCAGCATCCAAGGCCGTTGGCGAGAGTGTGCAGAAACCACTGCTCTATTATCGCAACAACATCGTTTCACTGGTGAACCTGCTTGAACTCATGCCCAAGTACAACGTGAAAGGAATCATCTTCTCCTCTTCCTGTACCGTCTACGGTCAGCCCAAGCCTGAAAATCTGCCTGTAACAGAAGACGCTCCTCATCAGAAAGCTACCTCTCCCTACGGAAATACCAAGGAAATCAACGAACAAATCATTTACGACTATATTCATAGCGGTGCCAACATCAAGAGCATCATCCTGCGCTATTTCAATCCTATCGGTGCTCACCCCTCGGCACTCATCGGTGAATTGCCCAATGGCGTTCCTGCCAACCTCATTCCCTACGTGACACAGACCGCCATGGGAATCCGTGAACAGCTCACCATCTTTGGCAACGACTATCCTACGCCCGACGGCACTTGCATCCGCGACTATATCTATGTGGTGGACTTGGCCAAGGCTCATGTGGCTGCTATGCGTCGTGTGCTCGACGAGGAAACAGAACCCATCGAATATTTCAACATTGGTACGGGACGCGGAAACTCTACCCTGGAAATCGTTGAGACCTTCGAGAAGGCTACCGGAGTGAAAGTGAACTGGAAGTACGGCCCCCGTCGTGAAGGCGACATCGTGAAGATCTGGGGCGACTGCACAAAGGCCAATAAGGTGTTGGGCTGGAAAGCTGAAACTCCGCTCGAAGATGTGCTTCGCAGTGCATGGAAGTGGCAGCTGAAACTGCGCGAAGATGGAGTGATGTAATAGCAGTTAGGAACTTTTCTGACTGTCACTCAGCGTAATCATCATCACCAACTTTGAGAAATAGATCGCTGACACTAAGAAACATCTTCGACAGCTCTACGAAATAAAAAACGCTAACCACAAATCAGTGGTTAGCGTTTTTCGGCTCATTGCCTGTTGTCTGCTTGCTCTTGTCGTCAGGATCAGGCTTAGGCTGAGGCTTCACTTTCTTCTGTACATCGAGCAAGGTGCGCTCGCCATTTGCATTGTGGCCAAAAACTACCGTGATCGTGTCGCCTTCGACGAGGTTGCCGTGAATCTGTATGGCATCGTCTTTCTCGAAGATCGTATCGCGCAGCGAGGGCATCAGTTTCACTTCCATCGTCGTGGCGGCTTCATCAAGATAGATGAATGTAGACTCCAAGTCGTGACTCGTGTTGGTTGGGGCCAGACTGTCCACAGAGTCGCGGGGCTCAAAATCCTTGGCCGGTACGGTGTCGCCCAAGGTCAGCTGGTTGGAGGGCTGGCCCTGGCGGTTGCATCCCGCCATGGTGGCGGCTATGAGCAACAGAATTGTTATGAATGATTGGTTTCTCATTATCTTGCTGTCTTATCGTTGTTTCGTATCGATAGAGCTTTCAGCTCTTTCTCTCACATCATCTCCCGCTTGATCAGTCGTATCTCGTCGTAGGAGTAGTCGTCGCCCAACGCTTCTTTGATGGGCTTCAAACCCACGTCGTCGCCCAAGTCCTTGAAGGCCTTGCGGATCGTCTCCGCTTTGTCGTTGGTAATCAGTCTGTTGATGTCGAAGCCTTCTTCGCCAAAATAACAGATGATGTGGTTCCACACAGTGCTCGTGCTCAGTCCGCGTGTCTTGGCGATCTCCTCAATGTCCTTTCCCGACTTGAAGAGCATGAAAGATTGCATCGAAGAGGGAGTCTTGTCTTCTTTCTTTGTCTTCTGTTTGGTCTCTTTCTTCACCTCACTGCTCTTTGTCTCTTTAGGCAGCGATTTCTGTTTGGGTTTGCCCAAGATGGCATCGGCCCGTTCCTGCTGATACGTCAGAAGGTCGAAGCCGTTGGTGCTGATGGCCTTCAGCAAGCGGTAGGCAATGTCATAGTTGGTCTTGAGATTATCCAAATTGTTGTTGAGCTGTTTGGCCACAGAAGCATTGCCAACCGTGATCTCTGCGGTGTGGCGCAACACGTCGTCGAAGAGGGTATGCAGGTGTGTGGCGAAATATCTCGCACTGTCCTTCACCCGTTGTTGGAAGGCCGGATCTTTGAGTTCCTCCACCGTTTTCCGATCGATCACCGTGCGCCATTTCATGGCTACTTCCATCACTTGTGCTTGCAGGGAGTCGGCCGTTTTCTTATGAAGGAAAGTCAGCGTGTTGTATTGTTTTGACAGCGAACCGATGAAAAGCCGCATCAACAGATCCTCCCCCTGCTGGATGGGCTGGAAGTCGAAGAGCGAGAGCAATTGTTCCTTATAGTAATTCTGCTTCAGCCGCGGCAGGTCTTCAATACTCCGCTGGGCTGCCGTCTCCTGGTTGCAGATATAACTTTCTACGCGCAGGTCGTTTTGTATCACGGCCCGTGTGATAGGGGTTGCCAGCACGATGCCTTCCAATGTGCGGCACCGGCTCAGCGCCACGTATACCTGTCCGCTGGTAAACGAGTAGCCGGCATCAATAATAGCGTGTTCGAAGGTGAGGCCCTGGCTCTTGTGTATCGTGATGGCCCAGGCGAGCCGAAGCGGAATCTGCGTGAACGTCCCCTGGACATCGGCCACGATCTCGTTTTTCTCGTTGAGCTTGTATTTTGCGTTCTCCCAGGTCTGCGGCTCCACGGTGATGAAACCATCTGAGTCGGGGCATTCCACTTCCACCCCGTTGTCATCGTTGATCGCATGAACGATACCAATCTTGCCATTGTAGTAGAGTCCCGTGGGATCGTTGCGGATAAACATCACTTGCGCTCCGATCTTCAGTTCGAGATGGGCATCGGTGGGGTAGGACATTTCGGGAAAGTCACCATCGACATGAGCGTTGAAGGTATAGCTCCGTCCGCTGAGTCGTTGCAGCTCCGAGCGGTTCTGGCTGTCGGCCATTCGGTTGTGGGTGACCAGCCGGATAAAGCCGTCTTTCTTGTCAGGTCGGAATTTGGGATCCAGCCGCATATTGAGCAGTTGCAGGTCGGCGTCGGAGGGATGTCCTTCGCGGATATGGTTGAGGATGGTCAGAAATCTTTGGTCACTCTGGCGGTAGACCTGTCTGAGCTGAATCGTCACGTAGGGCGTGCGCTTCAGTGCGTCGGAATCAAAAAAGAAAGGCGACTGATAGTATTGGCTGATCACAGCCTCGTCTTCGGGGGTGACCACAGGGCAAAGTTGGTTTAAATCGCCAATCAAGAGCAGTTGCACTCCGCCGAAAGGTCGGTTGTTACGACGAAGGCGTCGCAACACGTTGTCGATCTCGTCAAGCAGGTCGGCCCTCACCATCGACACCTCGTCGATGACTAACATGTCGAGCGTGGAAATGATGCGTCGTTTGTCGCGTGAAAAGTCAAACCGTTGTTGGATTTGGGCTCCAGGAATGTAGGGAGACAACGGAAGCTGGAAGAAGGAATGGATGGTGACGCCTCCCGCATTGATGGCCGCAACGCCCGAAGGGGCGACGACGATCATGCGCTTGGTGGAATGTTCACGCACATATTTCAGAAAGGTAGTCTTGCCCGTTCCTGCCTTTCCTGTCAGAAATATGCTGATGCCTGTATGCTCAACGAAGTCCCAAGCCTGGCTGAATTCTTGATTGAATGTCATGATGATAACGATTGGTTGCGTTTGCCTTCATGCAAAGATACAACAATTTTGAATTGTGGAAAAGATGAAGGTGATATTTTTTTTCTTTGGCTGCTTTGCTGTCCTTAGATTTTTTGCGTTTTGTTTTGAATTCCCAAATTCATCAGACATCCTTCAAAATGTTAAGTAATTCGCTCGGGGTGAAAGCTCCGTCAACCTTCTTACTCTCAAATACCATAAAGTATCTGTAGTCTCTTCCACAAAGTCGCTCCCATTCTTTGCCGAGTTCTCTCTTTCGCGTCGAATCATCGTTGTCGAGGAAGTCGCCCTTTGTCTCGATGAGAACCGTCTTCCCAGATTTCATTCTGACTATGAAATCGGGATAGTGATTAATGAAGCCGTTGATGCAAAATCCATCTTGTCTCTCGGGATTGCGATGCCAGAAAAACACACTGTCAAGGTCAGCCACTGCTTGAATCATTCGTTCCTCAAATCCGTTCACCTTTTCTTCCCTGGCATAGAGGCCCTTGTCAACTCCTATCAGCTCCTGCTTGGCAAAAGTCACCTTATTCAAGAAAGTGTAACGTGGCTCTATGTCTATGTTGCCTTTTGCAATCTGACAGTTGAACATCTTCTGACGGTAATCAACCAATAGATTGTTGATTTTGTCAACAATGTTGTCCTTAGCCTGATAAAGATGATCCCACAGGAACAGGATCTGATCGCCGTCGAAGGGACTAATGACTTTCTTCACATAAGCATTGAGCGCGCTATGTGAGATAGAGTCGAGTCCACGCACAGATTCCACCTCTTTTACCAGTTTCTGTAATAATTGACGTTTTCGGCCTATGGGTGATAAATCAACAAAGTATTTCCTGATATCGTTGAGAATTTCGCTATTGTTCTTTCTCACCGGCACATAGTCGTCCTTACCACTTTTCTTAAGATCAATCGTGGTATCCTCCGGATTGCTGAAATCGAATTTGACGTTGGCATCTTGCAATTCCAAGTTGAGCCCTTCGTTAAGCATGCTCTTGTCAAGCAGCATAGGGTCGTTATCATCATCACTAGATTTTTGATTAAAAATGCCGATTGGCTTTTTTACATACTTGATGAACATTGGTATGTTCATTTCAAAAGCAACATCAGAGTAGTCGTCATTTATTACGCTATACAGATTATCTCCTCCTATCGAAGCTAAAGGGTCATGAGAAGCATCTTGTTCTTGTTTTTCTGTCTCTTTGTCAAAATTATCACTTTGCCTCAGACTCTCCTGCTCAAATTGGTTGGTTTCGCTGTCATCATCACTTGCTGCATTAACTGATTGCTTGATGGCTTCGGCCTCATCTGGCGTCAGATGGAGCGAGCCGTCGTTCTCTTCATCTTCCTTTTGCTGATTGTCGTTTGATTCCGATCCGCCCGGCTCATTCATATCCTTCGCTTCATTCATCGTAGAGAATAAGTCTGGTGCTTCTTCTGGTTGCTGTTTTCTGATGTCTTCGTCGGCTGTTACCTCGCGATAGTCCTTGCGGCTATAGCCACACCGCTCCAGCGACTTTATAATGCGCGTTACTGTGTCCTGAAACTCACTGCTGTTGGTGAACACATAGCTTAAGTTGAGCAGCTTATCCGCATGGTTTTCCGTGTAAGGCAAGCGCAGGATGCGCCCCAGCACCTGCTCCACATCCACCTGACTGGTGCGGTTGGCCAATGAGGCAAGGATGTAGGCAAACGGACAGTCCCATCCTTCTTTTAGCGCATTCACCGTGATGATGTAGCGCACTTCACAAGCACGCGACATCAGGTCAATGCCCTGCAGTTCGTCAATATTGGCTGTCTTGATTTTTACCTGGTCCTCGTGGACTTTGAGTTCTATGAGTTGTGCTTTTATCTTTTCAAAAGTCACGCTGTCGTCATCGTTACGTGGCTGTGACAGAAACAAAACGATAGGACGGATGTAGCGTCCTCCGGCCTGCTCCATAATTTGAGCGTGGCGCTCAAGACTATTGCGCAAATGGATGGCACTGGCAATCACGTCACCGGTGCTGTGGCGGTTTTCCACGATCACGGGCAGTTTCACCATGTTGGCTTTCTTCAATTCCATGGCATCCACAAACGATATGACGTTGCTGTTGTCGCGGGGCGTAGCTGTCAATTCCAGTATGAAGCGGGGGGAGAGGTTGCAAAGCATCTCCACCCGCAGGTCAGCCTTGAAGTTATGACTTTCGTCAACTATCACCACAGGATGCAGAAAGGCAAGCACTTGAATAAGGGCCGTTGGAGCCACTCCGTCTATTCTGGTAGCATTGACCTTATCGCGATATTCCAGGAAATTGCCGTTCTCCCGGTAGGCCAATGGCTTGCTCTGCTCGTCGCTTGCGTTCTTCTTGACCTTGATGTTCTCTATAAAAGAGGCCGCACTGAGCACGAGGATGGTCAGGTTGTCACGCACCTCATGTAAGTGGAGGCCTTGTCCGGCCAAAGCCGCCGTCTTGTCAATCACGTTCACCCTATGTCCGAACAAGGCGTCGATGCGCTGGCGATAGGGATGGCTCGTGTCCTGCAGCTTTTTCAAGGTCTGTTTCAGAATGATGTCGCTTGGCACAAACCAGCATACCACCTTGTTCTCCACACCAGTCTTGAGCCGCTCCATGATTGTGCTTAGGGCATTGCAGGCAATGAAAGTCTTGCCGCCGGCAGTGGGTACCTTCAGCGTCACACGGGGCGAGCCGGGCACCGTGTTCACGTAAGGGCGTAATGCGTCGGTGACCCCTGCGTTGAGGTCCAAGCCCTTGTTCATCCAGTAGTTGGCGTATGCGGCCGACAGACTCTTTGAGTTGTTCAGCACGTCGATATAATCTTCCAATTCGCGCAGGGTGCGCTGTTGATAGCTTTTCAGTTCCATAGACAAGTGTGGTTAGAATCGGTTGATGTCTCTCGGTATTTTCTTGAACACGATATTCAGCCTCCGCAGCATCTCTTGCGACAGTGTGCAGGTGTCGGCATAGATTACATAGCTGTCGGCCTTCTTCACGACTTTAGCCAAAGTCTCCAGCGACAGACAAGTCTGTCGGTCTTGCTCATAGAAGAAGAAATATCCTGTGCCGTCTTTATAGTCGAGAAGATAGGGATACGCCGCGTCGCGTCGGCGTGTGAGCGGGTCGTGGGTCTCTGTGTAATAGATGTATTGTCGGATTTTCTCATCGCCCACCTCCTCGTTGATATTGCCGTCATCGGTGAAGAGCCGCTGCCCCAGTTCATAAAAGTCGAATTGACCGCCCAATCCATCGCGATGCCCTTTGATAACCTTGCTGCCGACCACAGAGAGCGTGTTGTCAGAAAGTTGCATCTTCACGCTGTCATAGTCAGACCGAAACATCTCCATCACGTTGTTGGCCTCGCCGAGCCATCTATCCATTTTCTTCAGTGCGGTTACAGAGAGTTTCTTAGCATAGAGCGTCTCCTTCTTTGTGCCTTGGTAGTCGTAGCCCGTCATTATCTTGCGCACGCGCCCGGCGGTGATGCGCTCGGCATAGTCCATCAGTTCCACGAGGATGGTCTTGCGTATGCCGTGGTCGCGCTTGTTCAGCCGGAGGGCGGCGTGCATGGTGGTTCCGCTTCCGGCAAAGGCATCTAAGATGATACTGTCCTCATGGGTAGCAATTTCCAAAATGCGTTCTATCAGCCGTGTGGGCTTGGGCGTGTCGAAAGGAGACTTGCCGCCGAAGTATTCTTTCAACTCTTTCTTAGCTTCGTCCGTATGCCCCACTTCGGTATGAGGCCAAAGATTGGTGGGCAGTTTGCCCTCTACATTACTAAGATAAGTCTTTCTTGCAATTCCGCCTATACCACCTTTGCTGAAATAGAATCGCGGCCACTGTCCCCGGTTGTACACGGCCCTTGCTTTCTCCCTTGAAACGTCGAGAGGTTCCTTCAGCATGATGGCCTTCACCTCAGGCCGCACCTGTTCCTTGGGCACGCCGCATACCTCCGCCCTCCGCCCGTCGTCGTGCAGGTCGCGCAGCTCATAGGGGCACCAGCCCTCCATATAGTTCAGCATCGCGTTTTGCTCATAGCGCCAGCAAGCACCCTGGTAGGGATAGATCAGCTCGCCCGTAAAGGGGTGTTGGATGGCATACACCATCCCCTGGTGAGTGGCGGCATTGGGAGCGCAAGGATTGTCACTTCTCCATGGCATTGTGTCGTTGTCAGGGTTTTTGTACTTGCTGTCCATATCTTCCGTGCGCTCCAACTTGTTGGGTTGCCATCCCGGTCTCTTGCTGAAGACCATCAGGTGTTCGGCCTCGGTGGGGATGCCCTTGGCGTCGTTGCGGGGCGAATAGGCTTTCTGCCAGATGATGTCGCCCACGAAACACTGCCGGCCGAAGATCTCGTCCATCACCAAGCGCAGGTGGGCGCACTCGTCGTCACCAATGCTGACAAAGATGGTGCCTTCGTTGGAAAGCAGCTGCCGCAGCAGCATCAACCGCGGATACATCATACACAGCCACTTGTCGTGGCGTGAGAGGTCCTCGCCCTCGGCACCCACCACCTGATTGAGCCAACGACGTATCTGCGGGTCGTTGACATTGTCGTTATATACCCACTTCTCATTGCCTGTGTTGTAGGGAGGATCGATATAGACGCAATCCACCCTCCCCTCATACTCAGGTAGCAGAGCCTTCAGCACCTCAAGATTGTCACCATGGATAATCTTGTTCCCGCTGAATGTTTCAGAGGTGTCATCGGGCTGCTCTGCCCTGAATCCGTATTGATGTTCCAATGTACGGAAAGCCACGTCGTGGTGATGGCTCACCACCTTCTCTTTCCCAATCCACTGAAGTGTAGGCATAATCTGAATTTTCTTTGTCAATACTTATGAGTTACAAAATTACGAAAAATTCTCATAAGCACCAAATCAAACGATCATAGTTTCCTTCCCACAGTATTGTGCTTAATGGATTACCAGCAGGCCTGTTCTCGTGAACTTGATCACGTGCTCCAAGGTACAGATAGATCGTTATTATTACCGCGACGGAAAAATCAGGACTTTCTAATCACTTGCGCGAAGATTTAGGAGAAGCGATATATTTTATGCACCTCAAGTGCAATTTTATGCCAAAGCAATTTTCGTCATGGATTGGCTTTACCCCTGCAAGGGGTGGAGCTTAAGTTATGGGACAGACAGCGAGCTTGCTCGTAAGGCTGCCCCATAACTTAAGCTCCATAGCTCTTAATGGAGCGAAAGCCTGTCCATGACAATTTTCTATTACTATCAGAATGTACAATGCATTTGTATTATGCTTATAAACAAAAAGCAGCAAATTGCCGCAGCAGTTTGCTGATCTCCGGTGGGGAGGACATAAGAAGAGAAGTTGGACTTATGGCTGGCAAAGGATCGTACACACTCGATCCTGGAAGCGGCGTCCATTGCGACCGTTCATCAGTCCTTGATTGATGATGCTGAAGCACAGTTCATGACCATTGGCAGCGCGGCAATAGCCGCACAGTGAACTGATGCCCGTCACGGTACCCGTCTTGGCATGTACGTTGCCATTGGTGAACGAGCCGCGCATGCGGTTGCGCAGTGTGCCGTCAATGCCGGCAATGGGCAGGGAGGGGTACAGGTGGAGATAGATGTTCTGGTTCTTCCATGCGTAAGTCAGCATGCGCACTTCGAGTTGAGGGCTTACATAATTGTATAAGGAGAGTCCTGACCCGTCGGCAATCTGGTATCGTTTGGGGTCGAGTCCCACTTTTTGAATCAACCGGTTGATGATTCGGCGGGCGTCGGAAGCCGTTGCGGGCCGCTCTCCTGTGGAGGCGGCAATCTGATAGAACATCGATTCGGCATAGAGGTTATCGCTCTCCTTGAGCATCTTCATCAATATCTGGTCGATGGTGTGGAAGCGCGTGATGATACACTTGGCATCCGCTGGTTTGCGGCCCGTGGAGGTAAAAGCGTCAACGTAGATGCCGGCTTCCTGCAATTCACGTCGGAAACGAACCATAAACTCATCCTTGCGCGAGAAGACCAAAGGTGAGAGCACAGGGTTGTCGTCGTCCCAGCACCAACCTTCGCCGAGCATCTTGTCGTCTTTCATCGAACGGTCGGCGTAGAGCGTGCCACGGATCGTGTCGATGCCCATCTTGTGCAGGCTTTCTACAAAGGCCCGCATGTCGTCGACATTGAATCGCGGGTCGAAGCCACCGTCTACATAGATGTTGCCTTTTAGCACTCCGTCGGCGATGTCGCCAGTATAGCAGAGTTCGGTCTTGAACTGATAGCTGCCTCCTAAACGGTCGAGGGCGGTGATGGCGGTGATGGTTTTGAGCGTAGAAGCCGGGCGCATGAGCTGGCGCTCGTTGTGGCAGTAGATAGCAGAGTCGGCGGTGAGGTCGTAGACCATGATGCCCACCTGCGACGTCTGAAACATGTCGTCCTCTAACAGCCGGTTGATGTGATAGGCAATGGATTGCGGCCACGGTATCGACACCGAGTCGGCCTGAAGCGTGTCGATGGTAAGTGTGTCGTCGATGCTGTCGCTTTCTACCTCGATCTCTGTCTGTGCCAGACTTGGCAGAAGCCAAAGCGACAACAGCAGGGATAGAAACATCCTCATTCTCATATTCAAATTTTTCATCCTATGCGTTCTCATCGTTGGCAGTCGACTGTCGGCCGGTTGATGTGCGCAGTCGTTTGTTGAGTTCCTTGATGAATTCCTCCTCCATGGCAGGCTCTACCGTCTCCAAATGTCCGGCCCCATATTCCAAAAGCAGATAGTGGACAAGGCCAAAGGTGGTGCGCATCCGGCGGCAGTTCGTGATCTCGTCCACACGGATGCGGCGTTGCCTGACAAAACGTCCTTTGTTGATGATGAGTTCATCGCCATCAAAGGTGTAGGCCGAATGCAGTACCCTCTCGGAAACGGCCACGACGATCAATGACATGAACAATGCTGGCAGTACTTGTCGCTGCCAAAAGAAGTAACCAGCCATGATGAGGAACACCACTAAGCCCAACTTAGCCTGAATGGTGAAGTTGCGTTGAAATGTACGTTTCATAAAACGACTGCAAAATTACAAAATAATTGGGAAAGAGGCAAATATATGGAAAACAAAGACTCACGTTCCTGCTTCTCCTTGGAATTGGAGAAAAAGGAACGTGAGTTTTAGTGAAGCGCGTGCCTTGCGTCTCGGTTAGTGAGTAGCTGCTTAATGGGTAAGCGAGAACTTCATGTTGAAGCCGAAATCGTGGGTCGTTGTGGGATAGCTGCTGCTTGAGAGCAATGGCGTATTCTTCTGCATGTCGTAGTAGAAGCTCATGGTCAACATGCGGGAGAGGGTATAGTCGGCTGTGAAACTGAGTTTGAAAGCCGTGTTGCCCGAACTGGCCGAACTGGTCATAGAGGCGATGTCGCGCGAGACGTTGGCCTGCTTGCGGAAACTCACGTCGAGGCGCAGGTTGAGATCTCGTCCGGTGGTATTGCTGTTACGCCCATTCTTAGAGTTGTTCTGATTCTTTGCGTCGTCGCCGCCCTTCTTGGAGGATTTCACCTTGCGGTGGTTGCCGCTGCCAAAGAGGTTGAAGTTGGTGAGCTTGTAGCCAGCCCCCAACACCCAGTCGTGGCTGGTGGCCTCGTTGAGCTGGACACTGGTCATTGAGAGCGAAAGCACCCGTGTGGAACGGTATTCCAGCTTGGCCGTGAGGTTGTTGTTCAATGTCACGTCGACACCGAGCAAGGGTGAGAATGACTCGTTGAGGCTCACTGTCGATACGTTGTACATACTGCTCGGCATAGGGCTGCCTGAGGTAGTATTCTCGATGAATCCCAGTCCGTTCATATACTCCATGAAGGTACTGTAGGAACTGTATGAGCCAATGGCAAAAATGCTGCGATAAGCATGGGTGATGTTGACGCTCTTGAAAATGTCGCGCAGGAAAGGCAGTTTGCCGAGTCCACTGTAGCGGATGGTCCAGTTGGGTAACATGCGTGCCAGTGAGGGGAAGATATCAAGCTTTCCTCCACCCGAGGAGGTGTAGGCCGATAGGAATGCCGGCACCATCACATCGGCACTGTATTTGTCTACACCACCGTTGGCCGGGTCGAAGGTCTTACCGGCAAGCGACGAACCTGCGGGATAGACTGCGCCCGCATATTGGGCCTCGACTCGTTGGCGGTAGCCTTCGAGGGAGTTGCAGAACTTGTTGAAGGTCTTGCTTTGATAGCCATTGGTAGCGTCTCCAATACCTTCGAAGGCACTCTTGAGCGAGATGGTGGTCATGTTGAATGTTCCGCTTTCGGTCATTGGGTTGCCCTGATACATATATTGTATGCTTCTGCCGCGTGTTGTGGCCCGTGTGGCTGTGAGGTCGATCTTGAAGTTTCTCACAGGCTCAAGGGTCATGCGCAGCTGCAGGTCCTCGCTCTTGTTGGTTGTTGCCGGCGTTGCCACAGAATCGTTGTTGAGCAGCCACCCGTTGCGGCGTGCCTTCTCGATATAGTCGTCGCCGATGAGGCCGAAGGCAAAGTCGAGGCCCGGCGACATCACGCCGGTGTTGCGGCTCTGTCCGAACGCATCACCTACCTTGGGCATGAATCCCGGCAGCGACATCGAGTAGCGATTGGTGTAGCTCATGCTGACATTGCGCACCATCATCAGCAGGCGTGCTGCCGACTGGGCCGTGCGGTACCACTTCTGTTCGTCGAGAGGAGCTTTGGCGGTGACGCTGAGTTTCAGTTTCAAGAGAGAGTCCACCTTGTTGGTGATGATGATCGTGTTGTCGTCCTTGCGGCGGTAGCGCAGCTTGTAGGGCTTGCCGTCGGCAGTCTTGGCCATGACGATGAGTCGGCGCGACTTCTTGTTGTGCTTCACCGTGATCGTCGTGTCGGGGCGTAGGATGATTTCCTTCTCAAAGGTATTCTTGTTCTTGGGCAGGTTGCCCTTCTGTTCTTCAGCCTTTTGGTCTTCCTTCGAGGAGTTCTGTCCCTTGTTGTTTCTTGGAGCCTTGTTGTTCATTTGGGCTCTCAACCCATTGACGTCTCGACGGCGGCCGGCGCGGTTGTCTTTGTCGAATCGCTCATTGGTCTTCTTGAGGAAGGGTATGTGGTTGTAGAGCTTCACGAGGTTCAGCGTTCCGTCGATGGTGAACGTGCGGTTGTTGATGATGGTGTTGCCTAAATCGGTGCTGTCCTCAAGCTGCGTTCCGCGCTGCCAGCTGTAGGTGGAGTTGTAGGAGGCATTGCTGTTGATCCAGTCGAAGATGGGGATGAGGTTGAGCGGCAGCTGATAGCTGGCCTGGAAGCTTTGGTTGTAACTCAATGGAGTACCGAAGTGGCGCAGGCTCTGCTTCACTGAGTCTTTCCATGCCTCATAATGATCGGGGTAGAGGTTCTTGTTGATGGGAGTGTAGGG
>SAMEA3663095__coassemble_1071_pt1 | contig 25311 bp, 28 predicted proteins | sample SAMEA3663095__metabat2_low_PE_016 | metagenome-assembled genome bin SAMEA3663095 (sample SAMEA3663095) | pig gut metagenome | biome: pig gut; feature: pig-associated habitat; material: faeces | place: France | collected 2012
CATCCGATACCCGTATCTTCATATCGCTTAAAGTGTTATTATCCATAAAGTTAATCTGTTGCAGCCAATCGCTGATGAGCGAAGAGGCATTACCAACCTGCGAGGTGCGAATACATGGGGTCTTTGCCGCAACCGTTGCAAGGCTAACGGTCAGCAGTATGAGGAAAAAGATGACTCTTTTCATTGTGGTACACTTTGTTTATTTGTCCGACTCCACGCTGCGAATGCAACTGAGGGCATTGAGTGTACGCGGATAGCCGATGAAGGGGAGGTTACTGGAAATGACAGCGATGAGCAGGTCTTTGTCGTTGCCTACGTGGTAGTTGCCGGCAATATGTCCTTTCAACTGCGGCTCGCAACCGCCTTGGGCTACTAGGAAACAGAACGTAATGAGCTCGCGCATCTTCAGGTCAAGTCCCGTGCGGGTGTAGTAATCGCCAAAGCAGTTGTCTGCCAGCCATTTGTTGATGTGTCGGCTGTCCTCTGGCCCCGACTTCCAGAAGTCACGCATCGAGTCGCCGAAACAACCGATCTGTGCCTCTGTGCCAGCCTCACGACGGGTCTCCATCGTGGTGGTCTGCTGTGAAGCCAATGGCAGGGTGATGCCACGGGCGGTCAGCACCTCGTTAGTAGCCGAGAGGAAGGGACGGACGCGCCCCATGCCTAAATAGGCCGTAGCCTGATAGACGATTTCCTTCACCTCGACAGGCGTCACGCCTTTGGCAAGTGCTTCTGGCAGCAGTTCACGGTATTCGCTGAGGCCCTGACAGCCAAGGAGCGTGGCCAGATAGCAGATGTAGCGGGTACGGTCGTCGAGACGTGTCTTCACCTGTTCCACCACCTCGCCGAAAGCAAAGGCGTTGAAGCGCTGGTTGTATTCAGCGTCGGCGACGCCGAGTATCGCTGAACTGGCAGGCAGCTTGTCGTACTCTGCATCCGTGACAGGCTCCAGCCACTCGTTGGAGGCGCCTTCTTCTACCTTTGTCATATAGGTGATGTGTTGCATCCACGAGTCTTTGGCGGCCCCATGCCAGTGCTTAGCCTCGGCAGGGATGGCCACGACCACACCCGGGCGCAGGACGACAGGTTCCTTGCCTTCCTCGACATACCATCCGCAGCCAGCCACGCAGATGAGCACCTGCACCGACTTGTGGTGGATATGCCAGTTGTTGCGGCAACGGGGCTCGAAGGTGACGTTCACGGGACCTCCATTCTCGGCATCGAGGGGAGCTAAATAGCTGTTGCCTGTGAAATACTGGGCATAGGCACTGTTCAACTCTCCTTTCGGCCATACACTGAAATCAACATTTTCTTTCATATTCTCTTGCGCATTTACAGTTGCCACTGCCAAGAGCAGTGCGATGACGGTGGTAATGATTTTCATTTTTTATTTTTGTTTCCGTTTGCAAAGTTACGAGTTTCCTGCAAATAGGCTGTTACCCCGATTAAGGCTGCTATAACCCTTGTTGCGGAAATCGTGTCTACACGCTTGCGAGAATAGAATGCTTCTTCAATAAGCTCGCTGGAATGACGCCAAAAGAGTAGACACCTACAGTTGCACTTCAACACCTGCCATGACTGTGGCACGCGGCATGGGGAAGCCGGCGTTGACCTCATAGTGCTGGGCAAGGAGGTTCTCACCATGGACGAAGAATTTCAAGGCACGGCTGACACGCAACGAAGCCGTGAGATCCCACAGCCAGAAATTCTCGGTCTTAGGGCTGTTGTCGGCTGTATGCAGACCATCGATCCATTGCAATCCACTGTGCAGCGTGAAGCACCCCGTCTGCCAGTCAGCTCCCATGAAAAGCTTATGCTTCGGTGCGGCAGTGAGCGTGCGGCTGGTATGAAGGAAACTGTAGTTGGCATCCAAGCGCAGATGTCGCATGGGTGCGTAGAAGGCAAGGAGCTCAAAACCAGCGTTCTCCGTGCTGCCCGTGTTGACATTCAGCGGGCGGCCGTTTGTCATCTGCGTGGTAATAAGGTTCTCTGCGTTGAGATAGAACACGTTGAGACCATAACCTAAGTGCCCATCCAACAGACGTTGGCGCAGTGAGAGCTCATAGTTCCACAGGCGTTCCGGCGCAAGGTCGGCATTGGCGGGGCGGAACATGTAGAGTTCACGCAGCGTAGGGTTGCGGAATCCTTTGCCCACAATGGCTTTCAGCTCCATGTTGTGAGGCAGACGGGCAGTGAGCCCTCCTTGAGGCACCCACTCCGATCCTGACACGCTGTGGTGGTCAAGACGCAGGGCCACGTCGGCGGTAAGCCACGACAGCAGTTCCTGCCGGATGTCGGCATATCCCGCTACCTCATTGACGGTGCGGTTGGCAAGATCCGTGCGACTGCCGTCGGCCATCGCCTTCTGCCAGGCATGTCCGCCGAAGTGCTGGTAGTCGAAGCCTAGCGTGACGCGAGTAGTGGAGAAAGGGGCAAAGCTCTCATAGGCAGAGACGCCTCCCATGCGATCATTGTGCATGTAGTAGGCGGTCTGTGCAGGACGCGCAGCAACATGTCCGTCGTTGATATGATGATGTCCCCAGTTGTAGAACGCACGCACGGCACCCGACATACGACTGTAGTCGTTGGTGAGCGATAGCGCTGTCATGCCACGGGTGATGAGCATGTCGTTGTCGATGAGCGGTGCCGAAACGGGTCCCGGGTTGGACGACTCCTGATAAGCGATGTTTGCGGTGCCGTTGATCTGCCAATAGCGCGAGAGGTCATAGCCGAGTTTGAGAAAACCACTTGTCTGACTGAAAGCTAAGTTTGCACGATGACCGTCGGTGCGCTCATAGTTCAGTGCGGCAATGGACGAGAAGCGGCCTTGGCGCAGGCGGTTGGTGGCGGAGCCGATGAAGGTACCGTAGCTGCCTCCCTGTAGGTTGATGTCGGTCTGCATGCCGTCCGCTTCCATCCTGCGTGTCACGATGTTCACCACTCCGCCCATGGCATTGCTGCCATAGATGGCAGAAGCCGGACCGCCCACGACCTCCACGCGGTCGGCCATCATCGTTTGATAGGTATCGGCGAGTGGGTGCCCATAGAGTCCGGCATACTGTGGCAGTCCGTCGATGAGCACGAGTAGGTCGGCCGAGCCGCCGACACCTCTCATCTTGATGGCCCCTGCTGCACCTGTGCTCAGTCCATAACCGAGGATGCCGCGAGTAGTGACGAAGAGTCCCGGCACTTGCTGGCTCAAAGTAGGGAGCACTGATGGCTGATAGGTAGCTGTAAGCTTGGAGCGGTTGATAACCGACACGTCGAGAGGCAGATGGCGGATGTCTGAACGGTAGCGCGTACCAGTGACCACCACGTCGCTGAGACGCACCGAATCGGTTTGGGCATAGGAAAGATTAGCCGCACCAAGCAGTGCGGCTAACAATAGCAATTTGTTATCCATGAAGATTTAGAGGGGGGATTATTTCTTGTCGATATTGACGATGGTGTATTTCTTCGAGCCGAGGCCTATCTTCTCCGCCCAGTCGATGGTGTGCGTGCCGTGCTGCTTGTCGATGCGCTTAAGCAGGTCTGTAGGATCGTTCTTCGCCGTCACTTTCTGATTGTTGATGATGTCAACGCAAGCCTGGTCGAGAGCCACGGGGTCGGTGCTGGCGAGGATGCCATAATCTTCCAACTTCACGGGAGCAGGATGGTCGACACAGTCGCAGTCGATACTCATATTGTTCATCACGCTGATATAAATGATGCCGTTCTCATTCTGGAAATAGTTCACCACGGCTTGAGCGGCAGCAGCCATGCTCTCCAAAAAGGCGTCTTGAGCGGCGATGTACTTCGGTGTCCACACCGAGTCCATATTGAGTTTGTTCATCTTACCAGCCGAATGGATGTAGGCCTTTCCGTTGGATGAAGCACAGCCGATAGAGAGGTTCTTAATTGCCCCACCGAAGCCACCCATGGGATGACCCTTGAAGTGGTTGAGACAGATCATGAAGTCGTAGTTGGCAAGATGTCCGCCTACGATGTCGTAGTTCAAATGGGTATGGTCGCGCACGGGAATGCGTATCTCATCGTATTCGTCCATGATGTCGACGGGGAAATACTTGGTAAATCCGTGGCGGTCGATGACCTTCCAGTGATTGGCAGAGTTGTTGCGCACGTCGTTAGGATCGCCGCCATAGGCGGTGTTGTTCTCTACAATGGTACCGTCAACGTCATAGACGAGATCCTTGATGAGCTCCGGTTTGAGATAGTTGGGATTGCTGCCCTCGCCGGTACTTATTTTCACGGCCACACGTCCCTTGGCTTTCACGCCTAATGCCTTGTAGATACGGACGAGTGAGGCGGGAGAGATCTCGCGTGTCAGATAAACCTTAGACTGAGCCCAGGCCGTTGTGCCCATAACAAGCAGTGCGGCTACCGCAAGGTTGCGGAGAAAGAAATGCTTCATAATCAAAAACTGTTTTATAATTATTACTGATTGCAAAGATAGTGCTTTTCTCGAAATATCGGTTTATACAGAATATCGTTTTTCTTACCTTTCTTGCGGTTTTTCGTTCACATCTTTTGGAAAAGAGCAAAAAAATCACTGGCAGCCAAAGTGAATAGCGTATAAAAGGTTAACTTTGCAACAACAAAAACCAACATACATGATAATGGAAATATTCAATAAGGTGAGACGGACTTGCAGGTCTATATTGCTGCTTGGTATGCTGTTTGTCTCGACAATGTCATTTGCCCAGACTACTCGAACGGTTTATTGCATGGGCGAGACTGTGATGGACATTCTCTTTCGTGGCTCCACTCCCATCGCAGCCAACGCCGGTGGATCAGCCCTCAACTCAGCCGTGTCGCTCGGAAGGGTAGGAGCACATGTGGAATTTATAGGTGAAGTCGGCAACGACTCTACGGGAATGCACATTCTCGACTTTCTCAAAGACAACCATGTGGGTACTTCCTACGTCCATCGGTGTGAAGGGATGCGGACCACCGTTTCCCTGGCTTACCTGAACGAGCGTAACGACGCCAGCTATGTGTTCTTCATGGACACGCCAAAGGATGGTCCAAGCGCTGTCGCCCCCGATTTCCACAAGGACGACATTCTGCTCTTAGGCTCTTTCTATGCTGTCAATCCGCGCAACCGCCAGCGTGTGGAGCTTGTCTTGAATAAAGCCCGCGAGCAAGGTGCCATCATCTATTACGATATCAATCTGCGGTCGCCCCATGCCTCAATGCTGCCGAAGCTGATGCCTGCCATTACCAACATGATGAGCCATGCTGATGTCGTGCGGGCTAGCCGTGGCGACCTGCGTACAGTGTTTGGAACCACAGATGCTGACAGCGTCTATCATTCTATCATCGCCCCTCGATGCAAGCAGTTCGTTTGCACTCGTGGAGCCGATGCAGTGACCATTTTCTCAAGCAAAGGAAAGACAGACTATCCCGTGAGGAAAATTAAAACGATAAGCACCATTGGGGCAGGTGATAACTTCAATGCAGGATTTATCTATGGTCTTATTCACCAGGGCATCACTCAGAAGCAATTGGCAAATGATCTCACAGCAGCCCAATGGAAAAGCCTTGAGCACAATGTCCAACTTTTTTCACAGGACTGCTGTATGCATCTTGACAACTACATTTCAGAAGGACTTGCAGATAAGCTAAAAGCCAATTCTAAAAATTAGGTTTAGAAACCCAGTTGATGGTATATTTGTTGTTGTCTGTCATCTCCTGCATCTATCGGGCACAATGATGTATTAGCGATTACTCTCAACCCACTTCTGCAAGTCACCCTTCGATGTGCGGTTCAGCAGCTTACCTTCTTTCCAGTTTATCTCCGGATAGGCTGCTTCTAAATCAGCACAGGCTTTCTGGATGCTGCTTCCTCCGGAAGTGGCAAAGGGGATTACCGTCTTGCCCTTGAAGTCATAAGTCTCCAGAAACGTGTTGATGATGGTCGGCGCAGTGTACCACCAGATAGGGAAACCGACATACACTACGTTATACTCATGCATATTCTGGAGCTTGCCGGTGATGGCTGGCCGCGAATGCTTGTCCTGCATCTCTACCGACGAACGGCTTTGCTTGTCATTCCAATCCAGGTCCGCATCCGTATAGGGCTGTTCCGGCTTGATTTCATACAGGTCAGCACCAGCCACTTCTGCCAGCTGACGGGCGGCGGCCTTGGTCGTACCCGTAGCAGAGAAATAGGCTACCAATACCTTCTGTTCCATTTTTGTCTCTGTTTTCTTTTGCGAACAGGCACTCAGGCTGATGGCCAGCAGTGCCGAGAGCATCATGATTATTTTCTTCATGGTCTCTCTTTATTTTAATGTTTCGCCGTATGTTTTAGCCATCTTCACGCAGTCGCCGATGATGTCGCCGGTGCGCAGATACTTATAGGTAAGCATTTCGAAGAGTACTGGCTTCAGCTTTGAATAGTCAGGCTTGCCCTTCTCGTCAAGCATATCAGTTTACCTTCCCATCTTCCCCGACAGTTCCTACGACTGTGGCTGGCGTGGGATAGAGTGCCAGTTTCTTTCCAATGTTCTGTTTCATATTGATGCTATTTCGTGATTTTCTTTCCGTCCTTGATGACGATGCCTTTGTGGCCGGCAGAGGCAGGTGTACCGTTCAGCGTGTATGCACGCGAATCAGTACCTGCGGTGTTCCGGCTCTCGTTGCTTATATGGCTGATGCCTGTCGCATCTGACGTGAGCGAGAGGGTGACGGCAATGTTGCTCTCTCCTGCTTTCAGGAATGTGCGTAACTGGCTTTCCGACAAACCGTCTATCTTGCCCAGGCGGGTGTAACTCCATGAGTTTGAACCATAGAAAAGGCAGATGTTGCTGCCGTTATAGAGAACGACATCTCCCGGCTGTGCCGTCATCTGCTGGTTGCTCGTAGGGAGCGAGAAACCAAGCGGCCCCCATATCTCGAAGCCGCCACTGGAGTTGAGCGTAACTGTGACAGCACCGTTCTGTAGCCGTTCCACGAGTTCCTGCGTTGCCGCATTATTGGCAAGGGTTATGCTCTGAGTCTGTCCTGCGATGGTAATATACATTGTCATATCGTTTCCTGTCTGCAATGTCTCCGCCTGCATCCCGCCGTCGGACGAGCAACAGATGAAGAACATGGTCATAATTGTCAGCAGATATTTTCTCATACACGATTATTTTAGATTCTCACGGAAAAATCGTTCGATCTTGTCGTAGGGGATGACACCTGCCACATCGTCGTAAAGGTCAACGTGCGATGCTCCGGGGATGATGTAGAGTTCCTTGTTCCCTACCTTGGCACTCTGCCCCTCGACATGCTTGCCCGTCATCTTCTCGAAGGCATACTCGGAGAAATAGCGTGAGTGAGCCTTCTCGCCGTGGATGAGCAACACGGGATTCTCAATCTCTGCGGCAAAGGCCAGCAGCGGCTGGTTGAGGAATGACTGACATCCTGTGACATTCCAGCCGTCGGTAGAATTGCCTGAGCGCTCATGGTAGCCGCGCTTCGTCTTGTAATAGGCATGGTAGTCCTTCACAAACCAGGGTGCATCCTCTGGCAGCGGGTCGATGACGCCGCCTGCACGCTTGTATGTTCCTGTCTTGTAGTCTTCCGTGCGCTGTCGGGCCATGGCCTTGCGCTTCTCCATGCGTTGCTGCGGGGTGTCTTCGCTCTGGAAGTAGCCCTCGATGTTCACCTTGCTCATGTCGTACATCGTACTGGCGACGGTTGCCTTGATGCGCGGGTCGATGGCTGCGGCATTGACGGCCATACCTCCTAAGCCGCAAATGCCGATGATACCGATGCGCTCTGCATCTACATTATCCTGCACAGAGAGAAAATCGACGGCAGCGAGGAAGTCCTCGGTGTTGATGTCGGGCGAAGCCATGCGCCGCGGTTCGCCGCCACTCTCTCCTGTGAACGAGGGGTCGAAGGCAATGGTGAGGAATCCACGCTCTGCCAAATGTTGGGCATAGAGACCGCTCGACTGTTCCTTCACGGCTCCAAAAGGCCCACTAACGGCAATGGCTGCCAGTCGGCCCTCAGCGTTCTTGGGTGTGTACATGTCGGCAGCGAGTTCGATGCCGTAACGATTGTGGAAGGAGACCTTCTTATGGTCGACCTTCTCACTCTTGGGGAAAACCTTGTCCCACTCTTGTGTCATCTTCAACTGTGTCATCTTTTTTGTGTTTTGCGCCCCAGCAGCGATAAATGTCATCAGAAATGCCAAGGCTGTGATGATTCTACTCATCTGTTGTTATCTTTGTTTCCGGTTGCAAAGTTACGAGTTTCCTGCCAACAGGCTGTTACCTCGATTAAGGCTGCTATAACCCTTTTTGCTGAAATTGCAGCTTCCTTCTTGCATGAATAGAATATTTCAACTAATTTTGTGCGAAGAAACGTAAAAGCAGAAAGATATGAGCGACACAACGATCATCCCCATTGACAGTATTGATAACTATAATAAGATGTATGGCTTCGAGACCCTGCATCCCTTGGTGAGCGTGGTAGACTTGGCGGAAGCCACGAAGATTCCCAACCACGTCACCTTCCGTTATGGCGTCTATGCGCTGTGGCTGAAGGACGGCATACAGTGTGCGCTGCATTATGGGCGCCAGCAATACGACTATCAGGACGGTACCATCGTGAGCTTCGCGCCGGGGCAGGTGGTAAGCGTGGATATGACAGATGAACAGCTCCGCACGCCGTCGCACACCTTAGGTCTGCTTTTCCATCCCGACCTGCTCTTTGGCACACCCTTGGGGAAGACAATCGGAAGCTACCACTTCTTCGACTACGCTTCGGCTGAGTCGCTCCATCTCAGCGAGCGCGAGCGGCGGATGTACACCGACACGCTCAACACCATCCGCTTCGAGATGGAGCAGCCCGTGGACAAACATTCGCAGACCATTCTCACCGACCGCATCAAGCTCATCCTCGACTACTGCCAGCGTTTCTACGACCGACAGTTCGTCATCCGTCACAAGGAAAACTCCGATATTCTCTCTGCCTTTGAGCGCAACATCAAAGACTATTTTGAGCAGGGCTTAGCCGTGCGCGGCGGACTGCCCTCAGTGGCTTACTTCGCTGATAAAGCTTGTCTGTCATCGGGCTACTTTGGCGACCTCATCCGTAAGGAGACGGGAATGACGGCACAGTACTATATTCAACAGCATATCCTCGCGCTGAGTAAGCAACTGCTCCTCGACCCCTCTCAGAGTATCTCGCAGATTGCCGACCGCCTCGGCTTCCAGTATCCGCAGCACTTCTCCCGCTTCTTCAAAAAGTTTGCGGGAATGACACCAAAAGAATATAGAGAGAAGTAAAAAAAGATGGAAAGTATTCATTGAAAAGTATTTTAGCACAGCAAGTCAACAACGATTTCTAAGACATCGACAATATGATAACTACATTGGATTTTCAGAGGTTGCGCTGCATGTCGATGCAGTCACCAGTTCCACTGTTGTCAGTAAAGTGTAAATATTTTAAGCATTGCTGACAAGGATGGCACGATTTGTCACCAATTGTTTATAGGCATGGATATTGCATAAATGACAGTGAAGTTCGGCAGTCGGACGAGGGCAACGAAAGGAACCTGAGGACGATGGAAGAACTGAGGATAAATGAAGAATTAATTGATAATTAGGAGGTTTTGACTATGTTGTATCCAGTTTTAAGAGACATGAACAATTGGCTTGACAATGATTTCGACGATATGTTGAACACAAGTTGGATGCCGCGCATGAACGTCACAGCACCTGCTATCAATGTCAAGGAAAATGATAAGGAATACGAAGTAGAACTTGCTGCTCCGGGCACCACGAAGGATGACTTCAAGGTGAACGTCGACAAGGATGGCAATCTGACCATCAAGATGGAGCACAAGGACGAAAAGAAAGACGAGAACAAAAAGGAGCATTATCTGCGCCGTGAGTTCTCATACAGCAATTACGAGCAGGCTCTGACGCTGCCTGAGGATGTTGAGAAGGACAAGATTGAGGCAAAAGTAGATAACGGTGTGCTTCATATCACACTTCCCCGCACTCAAAAGGCTGAGAAGGAGACAAAACGCATTGAGGTTGCATAACCCCGGCGTTGCTGCTCAGTGGTATTATAGGGACTGTTCTCTTCAAGGGGGGCAGTCCCCTTTTTAATTGTGATCGTATAGCAACCCATTTGGAGTGACATAAGCAAAATCTTACTTGTGTTTGGCCGGTAACGTCAGCATATGGTATGATGGTACCGGCTTTTTTCTGGTTCATCCGACAAATCGTGTAATTTTGTCATTATGCAAATTGAAAAGTCTTAACTTTAAATAGGCAATATCCCGGTAGACGTAGGCGTTTCTCTTCAAGACTTTTATTTTATTGTTGATCCCTTCTACTTTTGCATTGCTTGTCCTACATTTGTAATAAGCCAAAATTCCCGTTCTGTAAGCAGCGATGGAATTACCTAATTTTACAAGAGTGGGAACTTTTGATTCCCGAGCCTGTCTTATCCAGTCATCCAGCACAGCTTCTCCTTCTTTATATGAGTTCTGCTTCCATACTTCTTGCAAGTATTCATTGAGAATGTAGGCTTTGCTCAGAGATTCGTTCATCTTGATTACGTTATCCAATCTCTGCTTTTTATCCTCTGAAAAAATATCCTTATCACGGCGCAACAGCAGCCAGCGGGTTCCCTTTATGACTTTTCTTTTTTCTAAGTCCTTCTCTTGATTATAGACATCTCTTCTGACTTTGTCCAAGGCTTCGCCAGCCAGTTTCTGCACATGGAAGTGATCGAAAACGTGAATGGTATCAGTTTGGTTTTTCTTAATCGCAGAGATGAACGCAGCGGACATGTCAGAAGACACGGACTCTATCTTCGCGCCGCTTCTCTTCAATTTGGGCCAGAACTTCAAGGATTCGAACCCCCGGTACCAAGAAGGACTTGAACCTCGGTATTGGAAGGATTCGAATCTTAGTCGTTCTGCTCTCCAAACAGTGTAAGTACAAACTTCAAAGAAATTATTGTCAGTCAAATATTGATCATGCCTGTACTTTGCTTTCAGTGATTTTCATTATCTTTGCAAGCAAAAGCATTCATCATTTGAAACCGAGATTGAAATCATGAAGATATTAGGAAATATCATTTGGCTCGTCTTTGGAGGATTGGGCATCGCAGTGGAGTATTTCGTTTCATCACTCTTGCTGATGATCACCATCATCGGCATACCATTCGGCATAGCCACCATGCGGTTGGGTATTCTGGCGTTGTGGCCATTTGGCTCACATGTTGTTGACCAGCCGCAGGACGGAGGATGTCTCAGTTTGTTCATGAACATTCTTTGGTTCTTCGTCGGTGGCTTCTGGATTGCACTGACCCATCTCGGCTTTGGCTTACTCCTGAGCATCACCATTGTGGGTCTTCCATGGGGTATGATGCACTTCCGGCTGATGCGCCTGGCACTGGCACCATTCGGAAAGGAAATAGTCAACAACGATTTCTAATATAAAGAAAACATAAAACGGATAAATATGGAAAAAGGAAATCTGAAGGAGATATATCTTGCCGGAGGATGTTTCTGGGGCACCGAGCATTATTTCAAGCAGATTGACGGAGTGGTGGACACAGAGGTTGGCTTTTCCAATGGCAGAACGGAAAACCCGACTTACAAAGAGGTATGCACCGACAAGACCGGCTTTGCTGAGACCGTCCATGTCACGTACGATCCCGCAAAGGTTTCATTGAAGTTCCTGTTGGAGATGTATTTCAAGGCCATCGACCCTACAAGCATTAACCGCCAGGGCCACGACACGGGAACGCAGTACCGCACTGGTGTCTATTACACCGACAAGGATGACGAGAAAATTATCAACGAGGTCTTTGCCGAAGAGCAGAAGCACATCAACGGAAAGATTGCCGTTGAGAACCAGCCTTTACGGAACTTCTTCAAGGCGGAGGATTACCATCAGGATTATCTCGACAAGAATCCCGACGGCTACTGCCATCTACCGCAAAGCTTGTTCGAGTTTGCGCGCAGGGCAAAGGACACAAAAAAGTGATACTCAATAAAACTGTATCGAGATGAAGAAGAATATATTACTGACCATGTTGCTTCTGATGGCAACAATGACCTTCGCAGCCTGCACAGGGAAGAAGAGTACTATACAAAAGGACGCTGCTGCCCAAACAGACACGTTCAAGACCAAGAGCGGCAAGGAGATTGTCTTTACCGCCATCAAACATGGCAGCATCCGCATCACGTTTGACGGACGAGAGATAGAAGTGGACCCGGTGCATGGCTTGAAGCCGCCGACGGACTACAGCACCTATCCCAAGGCTGACTATATCTTCGTGACACATGAGCACTTTGATCACTGCGACACGGTGGCCGTCCGACAGTTGGAAAAGCCAACGACCGTAATCATCACGAATGCGAACTGCGCCAAGATCATCGGCAAGGGCAAGGTCATGCGCAATGGTGATCATCTGCAGCTGGCTGATGACATCCAGGTGGATGCCGTGCCGGCGTACAACACCACTCTGGGTAAAGAGAAATATCATCCCAAAGGGCGTGACAACGGTTTCATATTGACTCTTGACGGTTTCCGTGTATATATATCCGGCGATACCGAGGATATTCCCGAGATGCGGAACATCAAGAATATCGACGTGGCTTTCCTCTCCACCAACCAACCGTTCACCATGACACCTGAGCAGACAGCCCGTGCCGCCAGGCTCATCAACCCCAAGGTGCTCTTCCCTTACCATTACTCCGATACTCCCATTCAGAAGGTTGTCGACCTGCTCAAAGGAACCGGCATCGACGTGAGGATAAGGAATTACCAATAATATAATATCGCACCAATTATGATTGACGAAATATTAGAGAACAACCGCCGCTTCGTTGCCGGGAAGGGCTACGAGAAGCATATCACCAATGGCAAGCCGTCAGGCAAGACGCTTATTGTCACGTGTATGGACACCCGTCTGAGCGTTATGCTGCCGGAGGCATTAGGCATCAAGAATGGTGAGGTGAAGATGGTTAAGGTGGCAGGCGGCGTCATCCTCGACGACTACGATGCTGTCATGCGGTCCATCATCGTGGGCATCTATGAGCTGGGCATTGAGGAGATTATGCTCATCCACCACACGGATTGCGGTGCCGGAAAGATGACCGGTGAGCACATGGAGCATCTGATTCGAGAGCGGATTGCCGCTGACAAGGTATCGGAAGTGGAGCAGCATATCGACCTCCGCCAGTGGCTCAACGGCTTCGGCGACACGGAAAAGAGTGTGCGGGCGACGATGCGACGGGTGAAGAACCATCCGCTCGTTCCCGACAACATCATTGTCCGCGGTTTTATCATCGATTCCACAACTGGATCACTCACCGAATTGAATGCGTAATCATTCAACATTAAGAATTTATTCGGCAATTGAATATGAAGCATTTCTTTTTACTTTTATCAATGTTAGTATTCTGTATCCAAGTTTCATTTGCCAATGATACAGCATGTGATAGCCTGGCTGTTACCATGGTGCGCTATGAGCAAAATTGGAGTGATGATGTAGGAACGCTCTCCCTTTGGAATCATACGAAACAAACGATTTACAATATAAGATTCCGTCTGTGTTATTTTGACATGAGTGGTACTCTGCTTGACTATAAAGATTACTACAAGACTGATATCGACATAGCTCCTTCAATGACCAAGCAAGTGGATATACCTGCTTTTGAAAGCCGTAGATATTACAGCTATTATAAATCTACTAATTTATATGAAGACCGTCGCTTTAAAATTACGTTTAAGCTATTAGAATACAATGGTAGCTATTTCAGCAAGACTACAGAAAAGATACCGTATGATTCAACAAAATGGGAGGGTCGAATTTATGATGTGGTAGAACAGATGCCTCATTTCCCGGGAGGCCAATCTGCCATGATGCGGTATATAAATGAAAATTTGAGATACCCAGAAGAGGCAGAGCAGAGTGACGTAGTGGGGCGTGCAGTAGTCTCTTTTATCGTGGAGCCTGATGGAGCCCTTTCTGACATAGAGATTACGCGCTCCTTAGATCCTGCTTTCGACCGGATGGCTTTGCTATTGGTGCAGGGTATGCCGCGTTGGGTTCCAGGGAGACAAGACGGAAAACCCGTCCGTGTGAGATATAACATCCCAGTATCTTTCCGATACTAGACATAGTGTGTTGCGCAGAGGATTACAAGTTTACATATGTGCCACTGTTGTCAGCAATGTGTAAATATTTTAAGCATTGCTGACAATGATGGCACGATTTGTCACCAATTGTTTATAGGCACGGATATTGCATTGAGATCAGTGAAGTTCGGAAAAGATTTGCAAGCGAGTGCAAAGGAAGTTTACTTCAAATTTGCCGAGCGAAGCTAATCTTTATTCAAGTCGGACGAGGGCAACGAAAGGAACCTGAGGACGATGGAAGAACCGAGGATAAATAATAAAGAATTAATTGATAATTAGGAGGTTTTGACTATGTTGTATCCAGTTTTAAGAGACATGAACAATTGGCTTGACAATGATTTCGACGATATGTTGAACACAAGTTGGATGCCGCGCATGAACGTCACAGCACCTGCTATCAATGTCAAGGAAAATGATAAAGAATACGAAGTAGAGCTTGCTGCTCCAGGCACCACGAAGGATGACTTCAAGGTGAATGTCGACAAGGATGGCAATCTGACCATCAAGATGGAGCATAAGGACGAAAAGAAAGACGAGAACAAAAAGGAGCATTATCTGCGCCGCGAGTTCTCATACAGCAATTACGAGCAGGCTCTGACGCTGCCTGAGGATGTTGAGAAGGACAAGATTGAGGCAAAGGTTAATAACGGTGTGCTTCATATCACACTTCCTCGCACTCAGAAGGCTGAGAAGGAGACAAAACGCATTGAGGTCGCATAACCCCGGCGTTGCTGCTCAGTGGTATTACAGGGACTGTTCTCTTCATGGGGATCAGTCCCTTTTTTGTTTCTACAACATAATCTCCTATATGCCGGCCTTTTTCCGGCGGGGGCGACTTCTTGAATAGGGAGCCGCCTTTTTTGTGTCTGCTCAACAATGCTATAGGCTCAACAGATTAATGCGAATCAATTATCTTCTGATAAGCCAATCGCTCATCACCGTCGAGCAGATGGATGATGCCACAGTAGTGGAATCCCGCCTTTGCCAACGCTCCTTGCATGGGTTTGTTATCCCGGTGGGTGTCAATGCGGATGTTACCGGTCTTTGTGAAGCAATAATCAAGGATGCTGGTCATGATTCCGTGCTGGCCATGCGCACTTGCCACGCGATGAAGGACATAATACGGTCGGTCGGTGTCAATCCACTGTCCATCGTAAATGACAGCGTAGGTGGCATCGGGCCCGGGAATGAAGGCAAAGGTGGCGATGGCTCTGCCGTCCTCCATCAGCAAGTAGCTGTGACCATTAGCCATGTCATCCTCTATCTGCGCTACCGTCGGATGGCTGTCTCCCCACTGATGCGGATTGCCATTCTCACGCATGATCCTCCGTCCACTCTCTATGAGGTCGAGAACCACCGGCAGGTCCTCAGCTGTTGCTTTTCTGACGTATCTTTCCATTTACAATGATTTCGATGCTTATTACCCATTAAAGATTTAGTATCTTCTCCATAGGTTTCCCTTTTGCCAGCTCGTCCACCAACTTGTCGAGCACACGCATGTCGCGCATCTTCGGGTCATCAATTTCCTCGACGCGGATGCCGCAGATTCTGCCTTTGACCTTCATGCGTGCAGGATGCATCCGTGGGGCGCGGTCGAAGAACTCACCATACGTCGTGTCGCTGGTGAGCTGGTGGTCGAGTTCGTCGCTGCTGTAGCCGGTCAGCCACTCCGTCAGTTCATAGACCTCCTCTCTGGTCCGTCCCTTGCGCTCCGCCTTGGCGATGAGCATCGGGAAAACCTTGGCGAACTTCATTTCAAATACGTTCATTTTGCGCTTTTTTTGTTTTATTCCCTTTCTTTACTATCTCATAAGAGTTTCTGATGAGCTGCTTGAAAAGTTCATTGTCAGCCCGATATGCGTCCATGCCTATCCAGTATTTGGCATTACCGTTGTATGGTTTGCTTATCCAGTCGTAATGTTCCTCTAATTCCGGGATACTGTCAGGGGCGCACTTGACCGTCACATTGCTCAGGTCGTTGATGTCGAAATAGCAGAACATGTGGCCCGAGATATAGAATACCAGCACATCCTTGGCATATTTGAAGGCCGTGAAGGGAAATTTCTCCACCACGTCAGCGTCGAGAGAAAGACAATATGACCGCAAATCCTCTACGTTCATCATTTCTCTAATTCTTCTTCCAAGAACTCACACGCATCGGCCACGCACAACGGACAAGGACGGAGCACCACGTGGGTGTCCACGCCCTTCAACTGTCTGCACTGGGTGGCATGATTGCGGTCCTGGAATTTCTGCATGATCGTCCGCATCTGTTTCATCGTCTTCGCCTTGTCCTTGTTGACCAGTCCGAGAACCATGTCTGCGCCAATCAGCGCACCGCAGGTACCCTCCATATTGGTCATGCCGGCAGCAAATCCGTCGGTCATGCTCATGGCTGTGGCCTCGTCAAGCCCCGTAAGGTCACTGTAAGTCGTCAGCACCGACTGGGCGCAATTGAATTTGAAACTCGCTTTCTTCTCTGCTGCTATATCTTTTCTTGATTCCATTTTCATTATTCGATACGATATTTTTCCCTCAACCGCTTGGGCAATTTACTGAGTACAAGCCGATAAGACTGATTAATAAGGTCCTTAACCATATCACCATCCATCTCATCGAGAAAAACATCATTCCAATGCACCTTATTTAAGTGGTAAGCCGGCCGGATGCCGTCATAATGGTCGCGCAGCGTCTGCCCTTGCTCGGGTGGAAGTTTCACGGCACAAGTCGGCTCCGGGGCATTGAGCCATATATGCAGGAAGATCTTTCCTTCAATACGAAACAACACCCAATCCTCACCATAAGCCTGGTCTTCCGTTGTCCCCGGCAAGGACAACGCATATTCACGAACTTCTTCGATATTCATTGTTTGATGATGTTAATTCAACTGTGTTTTATCCTTGGAAGCATTGCCAGCCGCAAACAATCAATGATATATTCTAAATTGTCCTCGCTGACCGGCTCGTCCGTGTACTTGCGCACGGCGAAGCGCTTCAATGCTAATTATTTGAATGTCATAAACTGAAGAGTTATTCATATCAGCCTCAAAGGTACAACTTTATATCGACAAGTACGACAATTTGATAGAGAAAAATTGTCGTGGAAAAAGAATTAAGGACTGTCTCAGAAATGAAAAGAACGTCCCTCAGACGTAAAACGATTGTGAGACGGACGAGGCATGATCAATTTCATGTCAGCAATCTATATCAGCCTTCCGTGCTTGGCGCATCTGTATGCCGTGAGTCAAACGGTAGGTCTTGCCGTCCTTGATGAAGCATGCGCCAGTCTGCATAAAATGAAAATGTACACCGGCATCCCTGCACTGCCTGCGCACATCAAGCACCCATTCGTAGCGGCAGGGACGGGCATCTCTTCCCGACTCACCGCCAACGGTGATGCAAGCAATGTGTTCAAGGTTGCCGTGAAAGTCTACTGGACCTAACATCGGTTCCACAATAATTTCCTTGTGAGGTAAAGGCAAAGACAACAGAACAGGCAGTCTTTCGTCAACACGTCGCTGATTCTCCATCGTGCAACAGATAGTTATGCGGTCACTTACCTCGTTCCAGAAAGCAGGGAGGCATTGAAGGATGCGCTCTGGCCGCTTGGTGACCATATAGAATCGGAGGTCGCGGCGAAAGCGCATCATCTCCCATGCTTCTTCCCGCCATGCATCCATTTCCGGCAAGAAGAAATCAGATGAGAAGCATGTCATCACCTCCGTTCCTGATGGAATTTTCCATTCCCCTTTTCGGTTGCGGCGAAGTGGTAGGTTGAATGATGCCGTCTTTCTGACGAGATTAGTGTCTACGCCATTCTCCTCATCGCGCATGAAGACATAGCAATGCTTGCACCCCTCGCTTTTACGGTGACAACCATGCACTAAATTCCAGACAATCATCCTTCCGTCTTATTTATTCTGATTTCTCTTTAACCACCATCACACTCATTATTAACTCAGACAATTTCCTTCATAGCACTGAAGTCCATCTCCATCGGACGGATAACGGACCATGTGGAATGAATGACATGCCAGTCGTCTTCCTCTTTTTGGAACACTTCAATGCAGTTGTAGTTGATGTTGATGAGGTTGCTTTCACAATACAGTTGATAGGTGAGAACAGCCATATCCTTCACTGCCTGCACGCGCTCATTGCGTACCTCATAATGCTTGGCATAAAGCTTTCCGTCAACCCGCTCCATGGCAAGCTTTGCGACAGGTTAACCACAAAGTGTGTGACGGTCGTCATCCAACAGTGTGCCCGTCATCATCCAACAGTGTGCCCGTCGTCATCCAACAGTGTGGCGGTAGCCATCCAACAGTGTGGCGGTAGCCATCCAACAGTGTGGCGGTAGCCATCCAACAATATGGCAGTTGCCACAACAACGTGTCAGTGGGCGCGAAAGTTACATCATATCCCATAAACGGTACAAAACCGTCACAGACAAGCGGTCTTGTCCATGACGGTAAAGATGGTTGATCATCGTCTCTGGCTACCATAGCCCAGCCAAGCAGGGTGAGTTATGGCTCAGATAAAAAATACTAATCTACTATTATTCCACAACGCTCATTTTGCCCTGCATATTGTAGAACTTACCGTCGGGTGCGGCGATGTTGGTCCACACGGTACCCGTGTTGTAGTTCTGCACATGCACCACGTTGCTCTTGGTGGAGTTAGGCTCCGACCAATAGACCATGAACACGTTTGGAGATACTTCCACCACGGTAGGCAGCACGTTGTCGGTAACGCCCTTGTAGACTCCGTTGAGACCGAGGAATGTCATATGGTGGGCATCCTTGAAACTGTTACGGAAGGCAAAGGCTCCGAAGTCTACCTTGATGGCTCGGCCGATGGGTGGATAGGGGGTGAATATCTTCCACTCCTGCTCGCCCTTGAAAACTTTTGCGCTGAAGACGAGGTTGTCCTTCCCGGGCAACTGCGGCCAAGCTTTCTCCATAGCGGCGGTCAGTTCTGCAGCATTGTTGCTCTTGGCGGCAGCCTGACGGTAGTCGGCAAGATACTTACCAACGAAGTCGAGAACAGCAGGCTTATAATCACTCGTAACATAGTGAGCCGGAACTACAGTAGCGGGCTCTAACTGCTTCATGTCGCCGATTACCTGCTGCCACTTTGCGATGCCATTATCACCCTGAGTGTCTGCCATCCAAATGTGAACGCCCTCTGTGACGCTGCCACCGCCAACAATAGCCTTCAGCGAGGGAATCCAGACAAAGGGATGGGCCGAGTCGTCCTTGCTGTATTTCACCTCCAAGGCATTGCCCTCGATAGCGGGCAGTGAGTCGACAACCTCAGGCACGATGAGCGTGTTGGGTGCATCGGTGCCCAACTGCTTTTTCCATACGTTGAGCTTCATGTCCTTGGAGGCCTCGATGAGATAAGCGGTCTGTGCCGTAGAGATGATCTTTGCCTCGGGAAAGGCCTTGTGGATGACGTTGAGACCGAAGTAGTAGTCTGGATCGTGATACGACACGAAGACATACTTCAGATTCTTCTTCATGCTCTTGATCTCCTTCACGACCTGCTCGGCATACTGTTTCTGAAACTGTGCGTCAATGAGCGCAGCGTCCTTCTTACCATAGACGATGGTGGAGGTCACCGGGAAGATGGCTGAGGTGCCGGGGTTATAGACTTTCAGTGCCAGTCCCTTGGCCTCTCCGCTGAGGGCGATAACCGTCATGACAGCTGATAATACGATTTTCTTCAATTGCATATACTGTTTGTTTAGAATGAATAATCAATGGTCTTATTAAGAAATACAGTTCAATTTCTACTGATTTATTTTCGAGTGCAAAATTAATATATTATCTTTGTGCAGCATTAGCAAATTAGGCCAAAGAATTCTCAATTACCGCCAAACCGGAATTCCTTACCAAAGGTCTAACCTTGCGGATAACTGAATTATACATTATATAATAATATAGGTACGTAAATGAACGAAGAGCAAGAGAATTTTATTCGTCAGGTAGAACAAGTTGGGAAAGGAAAAGTCCTCATCAAGGTTACGGGGCGAGAGGCTGTTGACCTTGCACCGCACAGTCATCATTGCATACAGGTGGTGGAGACTATTGCCGGCTCTCTTCGTGTGACGGTCGGGGCTCGTGAATATTTTGTGCCAGAGGGCTACACTTGCTGGATTCCCAGCGGCATGATGCATGCCTTGGCAAGCAACAACCGGAAGATAAGCCTGCGTCTATTCTATTTTCAGTTGCCAGATGACAAAGTCAAGACCTTTGAGTCATTCAGTGTACTATATGTATGTCCTTGGGCACGGGCTAATCTAAGTTTCATTGCCAATCGCGGCCCTGTTGTTGATGAGGGTGATGCCGCGCTCCACACTTTCTGCCTTTCTTTCTTCGAAACCTTCCACAGAGTGGAACGGCGACTGTCATTGCCCTTGCGCGGCATAGACTCAGAAAGCAGTCCTGTACTCCGTAAGGCGATGGCATATATTCACAAGCATCTTGCTGACAATGTCAGAGCCAGCGATGCAGCCCATGCAGTGGGTGTCTCCACACGCACCCTGAGCCGGTTGTTCAGTGAATCGGGCACCACCCTCAGCAATTATCTTTGTTATCAGCGAATAATCAGGTCCTTGGAGTTGATAGCTGATAACACCTTGTCTATTAAGCAGATTGCATATAATACAGGCTTCAGCTCACCAGCCAACTTCAACCGGGCCTTCAAGCTGGTGATGGGACTGCCGCCTAAGGAGATGCGACTGCGACACAGAGAGAATGAGTAAGAAGCAGAAATTCTTGAAATACAGCATGTAGACCGGTGCCGACTTGAATCTGTCGCGGTTGTAGCACGCTTTCTCCGTTCCATTCTTTATTGAGCAATGGAGCGAAAAGAGATTGGCAGGTCTTGGCAACATCTGTTTGTACAGATGCCTTGTCAGTGGTTTCCTTCTTCGTATCTTGCCACTGGTATAACGTGTGAGTCCTTAATCTCTCCGATAACGATAACGCTGTGCAAGCTCCCAACACAACTAATATTTCCAAGCGTATTGAGCATGAAATCTTGGTAGTCTTTCATGTCTCGTGCGTAAACTTTAATAAGGAAATCATAGTCGCCGGTGGTGTTATAGCATTCAGTGATCTGATCGATCGACTGCACTGCATCCATAAACTGCTGTATAAGATCGTGGGTATGCTGCTTAAGTCGGATATTGCATAGCACAATATCGTTTACCATTTCACCTGATCCTTCAGGATAACGCCATCGGTGGCATCGTCCTGCGTGAATGGAGTCTCACGGTACTGAACGCAGAGCACTACCATCGGCTCGTTGCCGTTGTTGTGAATGGTGCGTTTGCCTTCTGGTGATCAACTAACTCGGCTTCACAAGTGAAATTCGCATTTTCTGCCATACTATTCCCAATTTAAATTAATGGTTATAAAATAAAATAGTAACTTTGCAAGCAATCAGAAATAATATAAATATCAACATAGTATGGAATTGTCTACTGGGATATACGAAAGTCTTATCTATGAGGCGCTAAAGAAAAAGTTAGACGCCCTCAATAAGAGTCAATATGCTGTCAATACGCTGAGTATCGACAGTGCAGAGGTTCCACGCTTGTTGACAAATTATATTTCCAAAATCCTTTCCCGGTTACTGACTGACGACAAACTCTTTGAAAGTCTTGAAGAACGGATTGCTTTTATCAACAAGATCCTCCACTTTATAGAAGGCGAGTGGTCGTGTGATACTGCTGATGACTTGTTGGTCGTACAAAATTACTTGCTCAGTGGGATTATTTCCAGAGCGGGTAAGAATGAGCAATAGATCAAGGCTTATAACCTACTCCGTCCGAAATCAGGATTCACCGTCAGTAACCTTTTCACGGGCAGCAATCACGACTTGTCTCTGCAGAGTGAGATCAACCTCGACATTCAGTCGGCCGACGAGATCTATTGGATTGTTGCTTTTATCAAGTTTTCGGGCGTGAGGATCTTCAAAGATGCTCTCAGTCATTTCTTGGAGCGCCCTGATGCCCGTATGCATATTATTACGACCTCTTACATGGCGGCGTCAGAGCCTAAAGCCTTGCAATTTCTAAAAGAGCTCAGTCCGGAGAAGGTAGACATTCGGGTGACATACGACACAACGCTCGACCGGCTCCACGCCAAGTCGTACATTTTTCTCCGCAATAGTGGTCTACATACCGCTTATATTGGTTCCTCCAATCTGACGATGTCGGCCATGACAGGACTGGAATGGAATATTCGCGTGACGTCACAGGAGAACCCACAAATCATCAAAGCAGCCTTGGCAACCTTTGATACCTATTGGAACCGTCCCGACTTTGAACCCTATGACGAGGAGCGTTTCCGACGCGCTATCTATGCCGAACAGCATAAGAACGACAGTGAGCACCCCACCGTGTTGGCAAGATATATGATTCGTCCGGAACAGAAAGAGATCCTCGACAAGCTTTCTGTTGCCCGTGAGGTCCATCACAGCTTCCGTAACCTTGTCGTGGCTGCCACGGGAACAGGAAAGACGGTTGTCGCAGCCTTCGACTACAAGCGGTTCCATGATGCTCATCCCGGTCATCATAACCTGCTGTTTATTGTCCATCGAAAAGAGATCCTCGAACAGAGTATCCGAACGTTCCGGTCTGTGCTCAATGATCCTACTTTCGGTGAATTATGGGTGGGAGAATACCAGCCGTCGACCACGGGCAACCTGAATCATCTCTTTATCTCTATCCAGACGTTCAACAGCAATAGGGAGCTGTTCACGATGGTGAGGCATGATTTTTACGACTACATCATTGTCGATGAGGCTCATCACAGCACGGCAAACAGTTATCGCATTCTCTTTCAGCAATTCAATCCTTCTGTCCACCTCGGACTGACAGCTACGCCGGAGCGTGCCGACGGACAGAGCCTGCTACCTGATTTTGATAACCGGATAGCCGCAGAGATCCGTCTGCCTGAAGCCATCAACCGTATGTTGCTGTGTCCGTTCCAGTATTTCTGTATAGGCGACGAGACGGCCAATCTCTTGAATGTGAGATGGACGGCAGCAGGATACGACGAGAGTGAGCTTGCAGCAAAACTCAATACGCGCAACCGCCTCAATCTCATCACCGCCACGATTCCTAAATACCTCGCTGACGAGATGAACTGTCGGGCGCTCTGCTTCTGCATCAACATCGAGCATGCACGCACTACAGCTGAAGGACTTCGGGAGGCTGGATATCGCGCCGATACCCTCACCGGACAAGATTCCGAAGAGCGGCGCCGCCGTGTGTTGGAGCGCTTTGAGACGGGGAAAATAAACTATCTCTGTGTGGTAGATATCCTCAATGAGGGTGTTGATATTCCTGAGATTGACACTGTCCTCTTTCTCCGACCGACCAAGAGCCTTACTATATTCCTTCAACAGCTCGGCCGTGGTCTTCGTTTGGCACCGGACAAGGATTGTCTTACGGTTCTCGACTTCGTGCTGCGAGCTCACCACAACTATAGCTTTGAGAGCCGTCTCCGTCCGCTGCTCAGTCCCTCCGACAAGTCCATAGCTTCTCAAATAAAAGAGGGATTTCCAATGCTTCCCCGCGGGTGCGCTATCACGATGGATAAGATCGCCCAGAGATATATCCTTGACAATATCCGTTCGGCCATTTTCAATCAGCGGCGTATCGTCAATGAGATGCAATTGTTCCAGACAAACACAGGACGGGAATTGACGCTCAGCCATTTCCTGGAGCAGTTTGATCTTGACATCCGGCAGATCTATAAGAACAATAAATGCTGGTCGCTCTATATGAAACTGGCCAACCAGGTTCGTTACGAGGAAGACAAGTACACAAACGCTTACGAGCGTAACCTCAGTAAGCTCTTGCATATCAACTCCATAGGTTATATCAGCTTCATCCAGCGGCTCATAGCGAATAATTTCATGTATGAGCATGCTGGCAAGGAGGCAAAATGGGCGTTGATGTTCTACTATGCGTTATACAATGCGCCCATAGGAAAAATGGGCTTCTCAACGATCGACGAAGGATTCCGCACCTTCGCCGCTCATCCACTGTTTGTAGAAGAGGTAAAGGAAATGATGTCCTGGCTCAAGGAGCATGTCGACTTAGCGACGCGGCTTATAGGCAGTCTGCCCAATGATATTCCCCTCGAACTCTATGCCTGCTATTCCCGGGAGGAACAACTTATTCTCTTCGGACGGATCACAGCCGAGAAGAACTTCAGTGCACAGAGTGGTATCTATAAGGTGGACGAAAAAACAGAACTGTTATGGGTTACCCTCAATAAGAGTGATAGGGATTTTTCGCCGAGTACACAGTATGAAGATTATGCGATCAGTGACACACTTTTCCAATGGCAGAGCCAGAATACTGCCAGTCACGACAATGCCGGCAGACGGTATGTGGAACAAACACAGACACATCAGCAGTTTCTGCTTTTCGTCAGAGAACAAAAGAAGGATGCTTATGGCCTGACAGAGTCCTATTATTGTCTGGGTCCCGTCAGGTATGTCTCATCCCGTGGTGACCGTCCGATGACCATCACATGGCGTATGGAGAATGAGATTCCAGGAAAGATCCTTGGGAAGGCTGAAAAATTGAGGGTGGGGTAGTGTCGACTATGGCAACTACTATGGCATCTGGTATCTCAAAAAATGGGCTATGTTTTTCGTTTACCCAATTAAATCCTGGTACATTATGCCCACCGCCTGATGTTTCTACTGAAGTTAGGCAACGCATGCTACTTCCGCAATGTGTCATCCTCCTCCGGACCGGATCATGTCAACGGCCACAGCCGCATGGAACTCGAAGTACAGGCGAAGTGACGATTCTGTCATACGCCTCTATCATTCATTCCTCCACGGTGTTCTCGCCTGTCTCATAGCTCCTCGCCATGTCCTTGAGAATGTCGATCATCTCCTGTCGGAGGCAGTCGGGACTGAGGACGACGATCTTACGGCCATGCCATAGCAACTCCTGCTCGAAGTCGCGCGTGGGACTGACATAGAGTTCGTAGTCGGTATAGGAACCGTCGGCGGCATCGCGGATCTTGGTCTGGCTTCTGTGGATCGGCACCTCTTTGATGTAGTTGTTCTCGGGATAGAAGGCACGGATGCGTATCTTTCGTGGTGGCAGA
>SAMEA3663095__coassemble_1098_pt1 | contig 24200 bp, 16 predicted proteins | sample SAMEA3663095__metabat2_low_PE_016 | metagenome-assembled genome bin SAMEA3663095 (sample SAMEA3663095) | pig gut metagenome | biome: pig gut; feature: pig-associated habitat; material: faeces | place: France | collected 2012
TCACGGGTATCTCCAAGTTCTCGCAGCTCAGCATCTTCTCTCAGCTCAACAACCTCAACAACATCTCCATGCTGCCACAATATGCCGGCATCTGTGGCATCACAGAGCAGGAACTGAAAGACAACTTTCAGGAGGGCATCACCGAACTTGGCAAGGCGAACAACATGGCCAAGGACGAGGTGCTGGCAAAACTGAAACTCAAATACGACGGTTACTGTTTTGCTGAGGAAAGTGAAGGTGTTTATAATCCCTTCAGCCTTTTATCGGCGATGCAAAACAAGAAGTTGGGCAACTATTGGTTCTCCACTGGCACACCGACATTCCTTGTCAACATGATGAAGAAGTTTCATGCCGACCTCACGCAGATTGATGGCAGCGAGGCAGCGTCGGAGGAGTTTGACGCACCTACGGAGGACATGCAGAGCATCCTCCCACTGTTCTACCAAAGCGGTTACCTCACCATCAAAGCTTATGACCCGGTGGTGAACCTTTACCGGCTCGGCTATCCGAACGAGGAGGTGAAGGTGGGACTGATGCGCACCCTCGTGCCGTATTACGTCACCAGGAACGTGAACCTCACCAATAATACCGCTGCCAAGATGTACCTCGCCCTGCGTAAAGATGACATGGACGAGTGTCTCACCCTGGCCCGCGCTTTCTTTGCCGCTATTCCCTATCAGGAGGGTACGTTGCAGGATGCGCCCACTTCAGAGGGCCATTTCACGGCCATGCTCTACGTGATGTTCTCCTTCCTCAGCCAGTATGTCTACAGCCAGGTGCGCACGGCAAAGGGCAGGATGGACATCCTCATGAAGACCGACACCACGATCTATGTCATGGAGCTGAAACTCGACGGCACCGTGGAGGAAGCCTTGCGCCAGATCGACGACAAAGGCTATGCCATCCCCTACGAGGCGGACGGCCGCCGCATCGTAAAGGTCGGCATCCGCTTCTCTTCTGAGGATCGCACGATCACGGCGTGGAAGATAGAGGATTAGGCTCTGCTGCCATGGAAAGGTCATCCTGACCGGCTTCCGGCAGACGGTAGCGATTCCGAGCTTCTGCACCAGAATCATCCGACGACACTGGCCCGACGAGGTCGTAGAACCTGTTGAAGAGGGCTTTGATCTTTTCGAGGATGGTCGCCTTCTTTTCCTCCCGCCCTGCATTCTTCTTGAACGGGTTGATGGGAGGCATGATGTCGGCGATGCCTGTGCCTTCGGTCTGTACATAGCCATTGTCGAAGCTGTCACGGATGAACTTGCGTGCGGGTGCGTCTTTCAGATGTTCGGTGGTGATGATGTCGTTGATCTCCTCCTGCATCTTCCGGCGCACAAAGGTGTTCCAGTCATCATCCACATCGCTGCTCGGCGTGATGGACTTGACAAAGGCGTCGATGAGATCTTTCTTGTCGCGCATCTGCGGACTCGACTTGATCGCCCGGTCGATGTCGTGCAGCGTCACCTCACGGTCTTGACGGTTCTGATCCTTATACTTCTTGACAAGTGCCAAGATGTAGTCGATATTGATTTCCACCTGCTTGACGAGCTCCATCTCAAAGACGAGGTCGTCCTTGATCTCCTCTTTTTCGTGTCTGCTTGGCTTCATCGCCTGGTAGATGTCGTTGTACATACCCAGGTAGTCCTGCATGTCGCGCTCACTGATGAGTTCATTCCCCACAAACTGGTCGAAGGCCTGCAGAATGTTCAGCACACGCAGCAAGGCACCGAAGAGTCTGACAAAATCCTTCTTTTCTTCCTCACTGGCGATGATAGCTCCAGGCTTGAACCTCCTTATCAACTCTACCAGCTCCTCATAGCCCTTGACATGATGCCCTTTGTCATCCTCATATCCTTTATAATACTCCTCATAGGTTTTCATCAGCACAAGACCGCAAGCGTCTTTGTTGCCGAAGAGGGCGATGGCGTCGTTGGTGGCCTTCTCGAGGTTTCGGAAGCAGACGATGTTGCCAAACGTCTTGATGGAGTTGAGGATGCGGTTGGTACGGCTGTAAGCCTGCAAGAGTCCGTGCATCCGCAAGTTCTTGTCCACCCACAGCGTGTTGAGCGTGGTGGCATCGAAGCCCGTGAGGAACATGTTGACAACGATGAGCAGGTCTATCTCGCGGTTCTTCATCCTGAGCGACACATCCTTGTAGTAGTTCTGGAACTTGTCGGCAGTGGTGTCGTAGTTGGTGCCAAACATCGCGTTGTAGTCCTGGATAGCCTTCTCCAAGAAGTCACGGTCCACGGGCAGCATGCCGTCGGTATCCTCGTTGTTCTCGTCCTCCATGCCGGTGCCGTCGTCAGCGTCGTTGACACCATAGCTGAAGATGGTCGCCACTTTCAGTCCGCTGTTCTGACGCTTAAACTCATTATAATAGAGCTTGGCATACTCTATGCTCGCCACGGCAAAGATGGAGTTGAAGCCCGCCAGGCGCACGATCTGCTTCTGCTCTTCTGCCTTGCCTTGCCGCTTCGCCGTAGCCACCTCACTGACATTCATGAGTTTGTTGAACGCAAAGCTGCGGTCGTTGCGCTTGGTCTTTTGGTTGAAGTGCCGGATGATATATTCGGTGACGAGGCGTATGCGGCGCGAGTCTTTGAGGGCGTTGTCGGTGTCGATGCTCCACACCTCCTCGTTCTCGATATCTTTCTTCTCCTTCATGGTGGAGATATACTCCACGCGGAAGGGCAGCACGTTGCGGTCGCGGATGGCATCCACGATGGTGTAGCTGTGCAGCTTGTCGCCGAAGGCCTGTGCCGTTGTCTTGAGCTTGGGGTTGCCGCCCGTGCCGGCGTTCTGCGCGAAGATAGGGGTGCCGGTGAAGCCAAAGATGTAATACCGCTTGAACTTCCGCGTGATGAGGGTGTGCATGTCGCCGAATTGTGAGCGGTGGCACTCGTCGAAGATGAAGACCATCTGCTTTTGTGTGATAGCTCTCACCTCCTCCTCATAGGCCTTGTTTTTCAACATCGATGCCAGTTTCTGTATCGTCGTGATGACGAGCTTCTTCTGCGGGTCGCTGCTTGCCAACTGTCGGCGCAGGATGTTGGAGCTGGTGTTGCTGTTGGCGGCGCCTTTCTCGAAGCGGTCATACTCTTTCATCGTCTGGTAGTCCAGGTCCTTGCGGTCCACGACAAAGACCACCTTGTCGATGAAGTCGAGCTGTGTGGCCAGCCGTGCCGTCTTGAAGGAGGTCAGCGTCTTGCCCGAGCCCGTGGTGTGCCAGATATATCCGCCCGCCTGGAGGCTGCCTTCCCAATGATAGTTGTGGGCGATGATGATGCGGTTGATGATCTTCTCCGTAGCGCAGATCTGATAAGGGCGCATGACCATCAGCAGCTGTTCGCTGGTGAAGACACAGTATTTGGCGATGATGTTGAGGAGGGTGTGCTTGGCAAAGAAGGTCTTGGTGAAATCCATCAGGTCGGTGATGGGCACGTTCTGCTCGTCAGCCCACCACGACGTGAACTCAAAGGAGTTGCTGGTGTGCCTGCCCTGTCCCGGCTTTTGCTTGCCGCCGTTCTGCCTGACATGGGCAAAGCGGGTGGTGTTGCTGTAATATTTCGTTTCGATGCCGTTGGAGATGACAAAGATCTGCACGTACTGGAAGAGGCCGGTGCCGCTCCAGAACGACTCGCGCTGGTAGCGGTTGATCTGGTTGAAGGCCTCACGGATGGGCACGCCCCGCCGTTTCAGCTCCACGTGGACGAGCGGGAGGCCATTGACGAGGATCGTCACATCGTAGCGGTTCTCCCGCGCCCCACCCTCGGGGGTGTATTGGTTGATGACTTGCAGGCGGTTGTTATGGACATTCTTCCTGTCAAAGATGCGGAGGTTTTTCTGCTCGCCGTTGTCGAAGCGGAAGGTCTGCACGTTGTCCTCTTGGATGAGCCGCGTCTTCTCAACGATGCCGTTGTTCTGGTTGGCAAGGATGGCGGTATAGAAGCGCTTCCACTCCGTGTCGGTAAAGGAGATGTCGTTGAGCGCTTCCATCTGCCTGCGCAGGTTGCTGATGAGTTCCTGCTCGGTGTGCAGCGGCAGATACTCGTAGGCCTGGTCTTGCAGCAGTCGGATAAAGGCTTCCTCCAGCGCGGCTTCGCTCTGGTATTGCGTCTCTGTCCGCGCCCCAGCCTGGTAGTTGGCGACGACGGTGGACTTGGGGGTTTCTATAACTATTTTGTTGGTGGGCATGGTGATTGTGGGGTCGATGGTTGTGGGGAAGATGGGGGCTGTGAGGACTGTGAGGAAGGTGGGGGCGATGGGGGCTGTGGGGCCGATGGGGATTTCTTCGCCCCATTCACCCCATAAGCCCCATTTGCCCCATGACTCCCATTCACCCCATATCCCCCATATCCTCTATATTGTGTTCTTGCTCGGTACATCTGCTCCTTGAAGCCGCCATTGGCGAGGAATTTCCGCTTGAGCCATTCGATGTATCCCTTCAGGAGGACATCTTCCTGGTGGATGAGCGTAATAGCGATATTTGCGATGGTCTCGTCACTCCGACTTGGTATCCGCTCCCTGTAGTCAGCAGAGTCGAGGTGGGTGCGGCAGAAAGCGCGGGTCTGGTGGCAGCGCGGATCACCGTAGCTCCACTGCTGGAGGTTTCGCACACGGAGGTAGTCCTCGTAGTCGAGGCATAGCTCGTGAAGGCTGCCACGGTTGACGTTGATGAGCTTAATCATCATCTCCATGGAAGTCACACCGTCTATATATCCTTCGGCGAGATTCTGCTTGCCTGAGCGTGCGGCCTGAACCATCTGGTCTATCGTCCGGTCGCCAATTTTGAGAAAGCGATGGGCGAAATGGTACGTGATATCGTAGATGCATTCCGCTTTCTTGAAAGCAATCAGAGAATGGTAGTCACCGCGCTGGTCAAGGAAATCATTGCTCATAGATGTTGCTTGTTACGTTTGATGCAAATATAGCAAGGTTTCCGCAAACGGCAAAAAGAAAGAGGGGAAAACTTTGTCATGACTTTCGCTTGAAGCTCAGCAATTGGTCACGGTAATACTCGTATTGCTGATGACGGGCTGTTATCTCGGCAGGTAGGCCGGTGGTGATGTCGTTCACCAAGCTCTCGAAGCGGTCGAGGATGGAGACAATGCGACGCTGAGTGGAGAGAGGGGGGATGGGGATCCTCAAATCTTTTATTAGTCTTGCTGTTATTAGTGGTTGACCTCCACCCTTTGCAAATTGATTAATATTCATATTTTGAAGGACATAAAAAAGGTACTTCAAACTTGTGTTTTCATTTGGCTCGATAATAAGAGTATTGTCAGAAACATCATATTTGCCATTGGCTATATTTACAAAGCCAGCATTTGCTCCGACCCTTGCTACTAAAATTAATTCTCTATCAAATTGGTATGAATTAGAGTATGCAATTATTCCCGTAGAACCATAAACAGGAAACATCCCCTCTGGAAGTTTCTCTTTGTTTCTCCCTGATGAGATCTTTGTTGCCACTTCTCCGAGCGTCTTCCATTCTACTTCATTCTTGCCCCCCCCACTTAGATGTTTGAAGCTCAGCAGCTGGTCGCGGTAATACTCGTATTGCTTACGTCTTGCTTCCAGCTCCGCTTCTAATTCAGCTTCTAACGAAGTAAAGCTGTCAAGGATGCGAACGATCTCACGCTGAACGGGGAGAGGAGGGACGGGGATAAGAAGGTTTTCAAGTACTTTATTGTCTAACGTAGGAATGCCTGCCCGCCTAACTTTAGATTTGAGATTTCTTTCGAGAGATTGCAATAAAAAGAATAGATATCTTTGCTCAAGTGTAGAAACATGCGATAGGCAAAAACATCCATCCGAAGACCAAAATTCATTTTTACAATATCCTACAGTGCCTGCGGATGCACCAACATCAATAATCATCACAGATTCAGCTTGCCGATTACCTTTGCTGTAATATCCAATTGGTTCAATACCTCCATGAAAAACAGGGAAAGGTCCTCCTCCTGATAGTTCTTTCTTTATAAGTCTCTTTCCTCTGAGAACCGTGCATACTTCCCCTAACTTCTTATACTCCACCCCGCCTGGGCAATATTTGTCTAAGAGTTCTTTGATTGTGTTCATCTTATTTTTTTGTTACGGTTCTGCCACAATCTGCTTATTGTCAACCACGATACTATTGTCATAGCCGATAGTCGTTCCTTTCTCGTAAAGGTCTTGTGGGTCGAAGCCTATCTCGTTGTTCCAGTCAATGGTAAAAGGGTCGAGGGTGAAGTGCTTGAAGAACTCCACGTCTTCCAATTTCTTCACTATTCCCTTCGCCCGCTGAATGACAGGGGCAAAGTCTATCATCTTTTTAATGCCATTGCTGAACACTGCCTCAATGCGGTAGCCATCAATGTATCGTGCTTTTATTATTGTCATAAGCTGTAGCATAATTCTTTTATCCCACCTCCGCAAGCTCCGCGACGATTTTATCTATCTCTGTGCGCAGCGCGTTCTCCTTCGCCACGATGTCGGCGATGCGCTTGTTGAGCGCATTGATATCGACCTTCTCCGTGGTGTCTTCTGGCTCGACGTAGGACGACACGCTGATGTTGGCATCGTTGGCGAGGATGTCGTCGTTGCTGACGAGGCGGGCGAAGTGCGCCACGTCCTCACGGCGGTGCCACACGTCGTAGATATGGAGGATGTTGTCGTCGGAGAGCTTGTTCTTGTTGCCCTCATGGACAAACTCCTTGGAGGCGTCGATGAAGAGGATGTTGGCGTCAGGCTTGCTCTTCTTCAGCACGATGATGCAGGTGGCGATGGAGACCCCGAAGAACAGGTTGTCGGGCAACTGGATGACGGTGTCGACAAAGTTGTTGCGTATCAGATAGCTTCTGATCTTCTGCTCGGCGCCCCCGCGATAGAGCACGCCGGGGAACTCTACGATGGCCGCCGTGCCGTCGGTAGCGAGCCACGAGAGCATGTGCATGGTGAAGGCCAGGTCGGCCTTGCTCTCCGGTGCCAGGACCCCGGCAGGGGCAAAACGCTCATCGTTGATGAGGATGGGATTCGACTTCCCCGCCCACCTGATGCTGTACGGGGGATTGGACACGATGGCGTCGAAAGGCTCATAGTCCCAGTGCCTGGGGTCGGTGAGGGTGTTGCCGAGCTGGATGTCGAACTTGTCGAAGCCCATGCCGTGCAGGAACATGTTGATGCGGCAGAGGTTGTAGGTCGTGGGGTTGATCTCCTGACCATAGAGCGGCGGACAGTCGTCGCCCATGATTTTCTTGAACTGCAGCAGCAACGAGCCGGATCCGCAGGCGGGGTCGTAGGCTTTCCTTATCTTCGCCTTGTCGCCGATGGCTATCTTCGCCAGCAGCCGGCTCACCTCCTGGGGCGTGAAGAACTCACCGCCGCTCTTCCCCGCATTGCTGGCATACATCGTCATCAGAAACTCGTAGGCATCGCCAAAGGTGTCGTTGACCGTCTGGTCGAAGGCACTGCCGAGGTTGAGGTCGGCGATGGCATTGAGGATCTTCACCAACTTCTCATTGCGCTGCGCCACGGTGTTGCCGAGCTTCGGGCTGTTGGTGTCGACATCGGAGAAGAGCCCTTTGATGTCCTGCTCAGAGTCACTGCCGTTGGCTGAGTTCTCGATATGGGCGAAGATATTGCCCAGCGTGATGTTGAGGTTCTCGTCCTGCGCCGCACGCTGCTGCACGTTCGTGAAGAGCTCCGAGGGCAGGATGAAATAGCCTATCTCGCTGACCATCTGCGAGCGCGCCACGTCAGCCTCGTCGTCAGCCATACGGGTATAGTCGAAGGTCCCGCCCTCGGCAGCCTCGACGAGTGCGTTGGCACGTTGGGTGATATTCTCCGAGATGAAGCGGTAGAAGAGCATGCCGAGGACGTAGCTCTTGAAGTCCCAGCCGTCGACACTCCCCCGCAAGTCGTTGGCGATTCTCCATATCGTCTTATGGAGCTCAGCGCGTTCCTGTTCTTTCGTCATGGTTTGAGTCTTGCTATTTTTGTTGCAAAAATACAAAAAATCCCATGTAACTCAATAAGGTTACACGGGATTTTATCTTTATGCTATGCTAATACATGGTTGCCCACTGTCGGTTCCTCCCCTTTTGTAAAAACAGAGAGAGAAGATGTCTTAGTCTTTCCCCAATTCCTTCCTCATGGCTCTGCCGATGGTGTTCCAGTAAGGCAGTCGCTTGAGGGTGCTGCGTACCGGCTGCACATGCCAGAGCATGAGCAAGAGCATGAAGGCACAGCCTATCAGGCAGGTGACGCCATAGAGCTGTTTGATGGCCATGAGCATGCTGTCGAACACGGTGAAGGGCAGACCGCTGACGAGGTTGTCGGCGACATGGCGGCGCAACGAGAAGCCATAGAGACCACCGCCGATGGCGCTGACCAGTCCGTTTCTCACGAAGCCGGCGATCGTCAGTCCCATGAAGAAATGCTGGAAAGGCATGAGCTCCTCTAAGTAGAGCGTCAGCGTGGTGAAGAAGATGGCGTAGCCGAAGGTGCGGATGAAGGTGGGGAAGATCAGTCGCTCGAAGTTCAGGGTTGGTGTGATGTAGAAATACATGCAGACCTGATACACCAACAGAAAGCCGAAACCGATGGTCAGCAGGCGCGTGTAGGGCAGCCGGAGCATCTTCATCCACCACAGACAGAAAAGGCATCCCGTCATGCTGCCGATGATGGCCACAATGTTCTGTATGGACAACGTCATCATGCCCCAGTGCATGATGGCACCGGTATAGACGCTCTCCAAGGATGTTGATGTGGAGTTCATCAGCTCTGCCACGCCAAGATAGCCACCACCTTTCACTTCCCTGATGACAGCCTGATGATACGCTACTTCAAATCGCATACGGGGCTGACGCCCGTTCAGTACAGGCGGTTGACGCATTCGCATTAACGATCCTTGTTATAACGTGCGTTTACGAAATCTGCTCAAATACGCTGTGATGTACCTGTCTTGTGCCAGAAGTCACGATTGTCCCGTGGTTGTAAAACGATGTCCCGCGACAGCGAAGCATGTTTTTCGCGGCCGCGGGAGGTATCTCCTGACTTTTCTACTTTTGTTTAATTGTTCTTAGCATCCTTTCCCATCGATACTGCAAGATGGTCCGCCCTCGTTGGGGTCGTACTCTTTCAGACCAACGTCTTCTGGCTTGAGGGTAACGGTACCGTCCTCTAAGACGAAGGCGGGGATACCGATGTCGCCAATCTCCTTGGAATGGTCGAACGCAGCGCTCTTGTCGCGAAGCCGCATGAAGGCTCCCATATATCTCACGTTCTCACCGATGTCGATGACTTTGAATCGCTTGTCGCCCTTGACCTGCTCGTCGACATAAGCGCAATAGGGACAGGTGGGCATGCCATAAATCTTAATCATATTCTATATTCATTAAGGTGAATTTATTGATGCGAACTTATTTAGTTCGTAAGTACAAAGATAATTCTTTTCCCCCAACAAATGCGAAAGGTGAACCGTTTTTATGATTTAATAGTCTATTTTATAGCTAATAGGGACTGCGGTATATCCCCGTAGTCCCTATTTTGGTTACGATATTACCAATATTTCTATGAAATTTTCACTACCGACTTCACGATGTCAGCCTTGTCGTTGACACTGCGGTCCATTGCGTTTTGGATGTCGTCAAAGTCGAAAATATTAGTGACGACGCCTTTCACGTTAACCTTCCCTGTGGCAACGGCCTCGATGGCCATGGGATAGATGTGGCGGTAGCGGAACACGCTCTTGAAAGTCAGTTCTTTGTCAAGAATCTTACTGACGGGCAGTGTCTCTTCTCCCGAAGCCGGATAGCCGACAAAGACGATGGTGGCACCTTTGCGCGAGATGTCGACAGCCTGGCGAGTGCATATCTCCTGTCCACTGGTCTCTATGCAGAGGTCTACCCCCCGACCGTCGGTGAGCGCATTGATACGGTCCAGCACGTTTTCCTTCTTGGAGTTGATGACAACTGTTGCCCCCAGCTCCCTTGCCTTCTCTAAACGCTTGTCCATGACATCGACGACATATACCCTGCCGACGCCCTCGGCCTTGAGGGCCATCATCGACATCAATCCTATGCACCCGGCACCGAAGACTACCGCCGTCTGACCGATGTGTGCTCCGCCCTGGTTGGCAGCATGGAAGCCGACGGCCAAGGGTTCTATGAGCGCGCCTTCCATCGTGTCGACATTGTCGGGGAGCTTGAAGCAGAGGTCTGCCTCATGGGCGACATACTCTTGAAAGACACCGTCGACAGGCGGCGTGGCGAAGAAGATGACATCATTGCAGAGGTTGTAGTTTCCGGTACGGCAGGCCTCGCAATGGCCACAGGTCTTGCCTGGCTCCAAGGCCACACGGTCACCAACTTTCAGATGGCGTACGTTCTTTCCCACCTCAACGACAGTGCCGCCGGGTTCATGACCGAGAACAAAGGGTGGCTTGACGACATAGTCGCCGATAGCCCCGTGCTCATAATAGTGGATGTCGGAGCCACAGATGCCCACGTATTCAAGTTTGACGAGTACTTCATCGTCTTTGGGCTGAGGAATAGGACGTGTTGTAAAGCCCATTTTACCAATGCCGAGCATAACGGCAACTTTCATGTTTCCTTCCATAGTGTTATGTTTTAATAATTAGATGTTATGATCTATTCGTGTTTTTTTTCTGTTGCAGTTCACTGAAAATCTTATCGTACGTCTTTCGGTTGAGCCTGTAGAAGAGCAGTACGAATCCCGTGAGGATCCATAGCACACCGGGAATCGTGCTGAAACAGTGATGGATAATATTGAGGACTTCCTGGTTCTGCACGGTGTTGGCGACATATCCTGCGTCGGCAATAGCCCATGCCAGCAATGCTGTGCCTATTGCCATGCCAATCTTGTTGCCCAACGATACAAAGGCATATTGGAAGCCATCGTTGCGGATACCTGTCTTCCACTCGCCGTACTCCACGCAGTCGGGGATGATGGCATAGATGGCGGTATTGAATCCGGAGAAGAAGAATTGGGTCAGTATGGCGAAGAGGTAGAACATCACCGGTGAGGAGTTGGGACTAAAGAAATAGAGCATGAATGTGGCTATACCCGTGCAGAAAGAAAAGAAGGCTGCTGCCCATCCCTTATTGTTAAGTTTCTCGAAGACCCATACAAAGCTTGCCGCCCCGATGATTGAGGGGATGATGATGGCGAGCGAATAGGTGGAGAAAAGGTTGGAATCACCTTCTACATATTTAAAATAATACACCAGGTCAGCATTACGGCCGTAGTTGATGATTCCGAAGAGCAGTTGTCCGGCCAGTGCGAGCAGATACGGAGTGTTCTGTCGGGCTGCACTCAGCTGAGTGCGTACAGGAATTTTCTGTTTCTTGGGTATTGCCACGACCTCTTTCGTATTGGCGAAACAGAAGATATGGCAGGCGGCGAAGATGCAGCCATAGAGGATGGCAACAAGCAGAAAGCCGGTCTTGATATCATCACCGCCGAAGAAATGAATGAGAGGGATCGTGATGATATTGATGATGCCGATGGCTGTCATGGCACTGACAGAGCGAAAGGTATTGATTTGAGCCCGCTCATCGATATTCTGTGTCATGGCACCACATAGCGTGCCATAAGGAATGTTCACACAAGTATATCCTAAAACGAGGACGCAGTAGGTTACTGACATATAGATGATTTTAGCCGTATTGCTCCATTCAGGATGCGCCCAGAAGGTCAACACCAGAACAAAGGCCGTCAGAGGAGACGCTATCAGCAGCCAAGGGCGGAACCGGCCCCAGCGTGTATGGGTGCGGTCGCTGAGCTCGCCGATGACAGGATCGTTGATGGCGTCCCAGAAACGACTGATAAGCATCAGTACCGATACGGCACCCATGCTGATACCAAAGGCATCGGTATAGAAAATCATGAGAAAGTTGCCGACAAACATCCAGCTGAAATTGCAACCTACATCTCCCATGCCATAGGCAAACTTGCTCAGCAAGGGAAGGCGTCCTGATGGTGAACTATTTTTCATATTGGTTTCTTGGTTTAGTTTTTGATTTCTGATGCAAAGTTATCTCCTTTTATGCATGGTGAAAAAGAAAATTATCAGACTTTTTCCGCAACCGTTCCCGCAACCGATTGCGATAAGCGCAATCGGTTGCGGAGTATGCTGCTGTTTCATTTAATTCTTCCAAATGTTTTGCAGAACCATTAAATATAGTAACTTTGCAACATCAATCTATTTTTAAGCGCATCATGAGATATGTTACCATTTCAGATATCGCCAAGGCTTTGAATCTCTCCAAGTCTACTGTATCACGGGCATTGCACGGTGATTTCATGAATGTCAGCGAGGAGACTCGCGACCTTGTCCAGCGCACGGCGATGGAGATGGGGTTTCGTCCCAATCTCTCAGCAGCCAATCTGCGCTCGAGAAGTACCCATGTCATTGGGATCGTTATTCCCGAGATAGAGACGTCTTTCTATCCGAAGGTGATAGAGACGGCGCAGGCTCGGCTGAAGACGTTAGGCTACCGTGTCGTCTTTGCACAGAGCAACGAAAATGCCAGGGACGAGCTGGATAATCTGAACATGATGATAGACAATCATGTAGACGGTATCTTGCTCAGCGTCTGTGACGGAGCTACAAACAAATCTTTCTATGAGTCGCTGATAGCGCGGGGGCTGCCTTTGGTGTTGTTCGACCGTCATGTCGATGGCATCGGAGTCCCTCAGGTCCTTAGCGACGACTACAATTCCTCTTTCTTTCTTGCTGAGGAACTTATCAGACGGGGGTGTACCCGGATTGTACATATGCGTGGACCTGCGGGAATCAGCAATTCCGTGGACAGGTTGAATGGCTACCGTGATGCACTTGCCAAATGGCATATTCCCTATCGGACAGAATTGGTTGTGGAAGGTGGTGTGAGTTTCCGTGACGGTGAGATGACAGCCCTTGCCTTGCTTGACAGCGGCGTCGCTTTTGATGGCGTTCATGCTTTCACGGAGATGTCGTTGTTGGGGGCGAAAAGTATTATCCAGCAACGGGGAAAGAGAATTCCGCAAGACATTCTTGTGGCTTGTCTCTCGGGAACAAACCTCTGTAAAATGGTTTATCCGAAGATTACGGCTGTGGAGCAGGACGCTGAAGGTATTGCTAATAAGGCCGTTGATCTCCTGGTCAGGCTTCTATCCGGAAAGGATGTGCCCTGTGCGCCTGTCTATCTTTCTGCCCAGCGTATAGATAGGGAATCGACGATGGCACGGCCGACACCTTAGTGGCCAAGGTTGGATTCAGCGGCGACAAAGTCTATCTCTCCAATATCTACGCCAACACCAGCAGCTGCGTGGTAGGCACACGGCAGGGCAACACCGTCGACTTTCCCTCGGGACAATATTTAGGAGCCAACAGCTATTACAAGTCTCATCTCTACTTTATGGGAGTGACACCCTGTACAGTCTACGATCCTGTGTATGAGGAGACCTACGCTGACGGGACGATAAAAAACACGAAACTGATCAAGCACTGATCGCCTGCCAAGACAACGAGGCTGGATTCCACCATTGGAATTCAGCCTCGTTTTCACTTTATCGGTTCATCATTTCCTTAAAATATCAACATTGAAAAGATTTATTCTATGGCCTTTGATATGAATTGCAACAAATCTTTGAAATAGTATGTCCTGTTGTCATTCCAAGACAGATAGTTCATGGCCGACTTTACAAACCATGAAGCCAAGGGCTTGTCATCCTCATCCGTAAGAACTCGGCCTGTGGCTAATACGAATTGTTTGTATTGGTCGCATTTTATCAGAAAGTTGAACTCGGTCTTCCCATGAGCGTAATGTTTCGTTTCAAGCGTGTGCATTGCCTCTGAGAACTTGATGATTTCATGGTCATTAAGTGAGATAAGTGCCTTTGCGTCGCTGTGCCATCGATACAACATGCTCTCATATCCGGAATTTGCCAAGATTGGAAATCTTTTGTGGTTCTCTACAAAGTCGACATACGCATTTAAGTACTCATCGAAACTCTTCGGTACGATTTTGTACTTATTGTCGTACGACTTGCCATTCAGACCTACAAGATTTGGATAATACATTACCAAAGTTGCGTCTGCAACTTTTTGGTTGATGTTGCTTTCTATGCTTCTCTTTGTAGATGTCATGCGAAACTTCAAGGCTTCCTCTACAAGTTTGGAAATCTCAACGGGTGAGTTGTGGGCAAGCAAAAGATCTACCAAAAGTTTAGGTATGCTTCCTGAATAGTCTTCCCACGATGTTAACTTATAAGTTGATGTCCTCCCTATTGGCTCGATTCTGTCATCCCTCATTATAAAGTATTTCAGAGCCGCAGCAGTATCGTGATGGTCCTCTGGCAACTTTTCCTTAAATGCCGTCAATATCTCACGAATGTGCATCGGCCTGCCATGCTCCTTCAATATGCCGCAAATGATATTAGAATAATTGGTTTTATTTGCCTTGAACAGCAGATTCCCGTCCTTTTCTATGTTGGCAATGTGCAAATCGATGATAATCCTGGAAAGCAGCCTGAAAGATAGGGTAATCTTACTGTTTTCAGGATATGCGTTTTTAGGCCAATATTTCTCGTCTTTTGAGAAATGGTCGTACAATGAAATGCTTATATCAGTATCTTTGTTGATGTCGCGGAGTCTGACTATCTCACGCAGCGCACTATGTAACTTGAAACCGCGTAGCCATGTTGTATAGGCTACAATTTTTAACTTGCCATTGTCTTCTGTCACCTTTTCAATAATCTTAGGACTTATATAGTTAACAATGCCGCAGAATGCGAAAAAGGACAACTCAAGATGTTCTTCGGATGCTAATGACTCAAATTCCGAACTGCGTTCTGTAACTATATCATCGTAAACAAACGGGTAAGCCTTCCACTGCTGCTCCCTAAGCAGAGGATTCTTCCTATAATGTGCCTCATTTTGTGGGATAGAGACTATTTGACGTGCTCTTTCTCTTGAAAGATGGTATTCATTGGCCAGTTTATCAAGATTTGTTGAATCTGTAAATCCCATGCCATAATAGTCCCTATATAGCTTGTCTGCTTTGTTGACACAATCTGAGAAGTATCTCCATGAGACAAAGAACATTGGATAATGTCCCTTAGAAGCTTTGTAATCGTAAATGAATTTGGCATCCACTGTGTTAAGGAATGGGAAGTCCTCAATTATTGCCGCATACTTTGCCGCGTCGTCATCCTTGAACAGCATCCTTGCAAAATACCCAGTCATCTGATTGGTGAAAACTTTCAATTCCATATCACTTTTTTCCCCTATCTTGCTCAAAGATGTGAAAAGATGCTCAGAGTTCAAGAAAGCGGCAATGCTATCAGGGTTCTCAGCATTTACAATACGGAAAAGGACATTCCTGCTTCTGATGCTTAATGTCATTGCCTTGCGATTGAATTCGGCGAGAACGAGTTTCTTTTTGTCGACAGTCATGAGTGAGTCGGTCAGCATTTTCTGCCTGTTGGCCTTAAACATTTTTTCGAAACTCTTAAATGAGCCTACTATTGAGGAAGGCTGTTCTTCATTCTGGTTGGAGACAATAACCGAAGCAACCAGCTCTATGATGGCAGTGAATAAATCAAATTGGTCTTTGGCGTTTTTTTGCAATTTAGAGAATGTTTTCTGTGCAGAAAGGGCAAAACTGGTAACAAAAGCCCTTGAAGAACCGAAAACTTCCAAGATGTAAAGCCGTGCGTTGCCATCACGCCATGTGTCTAAGGCTTTTTCAAGGAGGTTCATGTCTTCTATTCCTGAGTGATAGCCGCTGTTTCCAATCTGCTGAAGCGCTGTTAGCAGTTCTTTCCTAAAAAGTTCAAGTTCCATAGCACTTTTTCTTCCACAGCCTTTCAATGACAAAAAGTCCTTGTCTATGTCCTCAATCCACGGTTTGAAATCATTGATTGATGTTATCCCATTTCGTCCCAATGTATTCCGTGTGCGCAAGGCATAATGTGAAAGTATATTGTTGAAGAGCTTGCTCAGGGTGTCTTTGCCTGCTGTTTTGTCGATGTTGTTTTGTATCAGTCCCTGCATCTGCCCCTGCCCCATTCTCACGTCCTCTGCCTCATAATGGCCTATTGCTTCCACTACGATATTATCGAGATGTTTACCATAATAATGGCAATCGGGAAAACATTCACAGAAAAATAACAAGCCGTGTACTATCTTGAAGACAGCATTTCTGTATATGTTAAAGCCCGACTTGCTAATAAAGTGATAATAGCTCGGCTTAAATATAGTGGCCTTGTCAACAAGCAAAGCATACAAAAGATCCTTGGGGGTTATGAAGACCTTATCTATTATTAACTTGCTTGTGGTGTCTTTGCAAACTTTCAAGAAAACATATTCTGTCGACTTGACTAAGCTAAACGGTAACCTCCTTATCAATTCTTCCTTGTTGCAATTATGGCTATCACAGTCTATTGCTACTTGTAGAAAGTCGCACAGGTAGGCCACTTGTCTCTTTAAATACTTAGACCCAGGCTTGTCTTTCCCAGTTTTCAAGTCGCCAAGCGTCTCAAAACCATAGCTTGCCAATCCCTGTTCAAGGACAATACTTATTATTCTATCTTCCCTGAGTTTCGATATCGGTGCCCCCCAATGATAGCTTGTCATGTTTCTATATTTTGTTGTTGTCTTTACTTGTTTTGCGTTGTCAATGTGTTGAATTCTTGTTTCAATTCAAACAACTTCGTACCTGGTGTGATGATATCCTTACGGTAATTGGTGTAGTAATCCAACAACTCAAGTATGTAAGGATTGCAGAACAGGCTTCTTTCTTCTGCGGTAAACTCATTTCTATGGATTACATCCAAGAGGTTTCTCCATTCCTCCTCAGAAACGTTTTCTTTACATATTTTCCATGCACCCCTCCAATGACTTGTACCCTTTTCACCTATCTTGTCAAGCCATTTGAAGAAAAAACGGTAGATAATGAACGTTTCGGGCATCTCCAACAGCTCAAGGAATTCTTCCTCGCTATGGCCGAATGCCTCGAAGAAAAAGGATTGTCCCCTGCCAACCTTTCCCTTTGTGCTATTGAGTATTGCTTGGATTGCACGGACATATTTCCTGTTCCAGTGTAAGCCAATGTAATCTCGGTTGTGAGAGTAGTCGTTATCTATTTCCTTGCCTTTCCTTAGCGGATGGTATTTCATGGGAAACGAGTAAATGTTTACGTTGAGCTCGTCGCACAGACGCACATTGATAAGCAGTCGACGGTACAAGTCTATTGGCTCGTCACGGAAGTTGTAAAGCAGATAGTTGGAGAAATCCTTTATCCCAGCCAGAACGCTCCATCTTATGGCACGTTCATAGGCTGGGCGAGTTTTAATGTCATCAAATGCGATGCGCAATGGCTTGATTGCTATAGAAGCGAGCAGCCGTGCCTTTTGTTCTGTAAACAACCTTGCATCAACTCCTTGGTTGAAATCGACATGTCTTTGTTTTACCGACGGATGGAAATGTTTCTGCCAAATAGGCTTTAACTCTTCGTATGCCTTAAGCAGGTTTTCCTTCTTGCTTGTAAGTCGATGTCTGATGTGGTTTTTGTCGATTATCTTGTACACTTCATACGAGTCGTCTTTGTTGGTCAGACTTGTGTAGAAGTCCATTATGACATTCTGCAGTCGTCTAATGTATGCCTTGTCGTTGACTCCATTTAGCAAGTTGCGTGCCGACAATGCCATAGGGTCAGGTTGTGTGTATTTTGCTCCCTTGCCGAATCCACAGTCAATAATCTCCTGTATGATTTCTTCGAAATGCTCCGACGCGAGGACATTGTTGTCCATAAGCAGCAAGTCTTTTTGGTCGCCAAATTCTTCACGTGTCTTGCTTATGCGGGGAGTCAGAGGAATATATGGTACATAGTCAGGTTCCAGACTCCATACGGCACAAAAGGCACAATGGCGGATGCAGCCCCGTGACATGTAGCCGTAGAAAGCGTTCGACATGGAGTATTGATAGTCTACCTCGTCCAGTATGGAATAGTCGAGTGGCAGGTTGTCTATAAATTGCTTGTCGCCCTTGTCAATGTCGCCTGGCCTTAGTATGCCCACATGCGGCTTTATTCCAGTTGCCTTTTCTATCTCTTTTGGCTGTATGGAAGCAAGAACCCCACCAACCATAAGATTGTGTCTCCAATCCTTACACAGCAACTTGGCAAACTCTATGGTGGCGATTGTCTTGTCCCAGTAGAATGTAAACAGCGTGGTGACGCCTACCCGATCCCACTCGGGGTGTTTCTTCCATTCACCTTTCCACCAATAATCTTTGTATTCCATCAACTTGCTTTCCAGCAAGATGGCATATTCAGAGTTGTAGATTCCTGTCTCTGCAATGAGAGTTGACTTTCTGGTCTTTATGTACTCGAATATCTTGTCCTTTTTAATGGACCAGTCTGTGTCCGGGTCTATTTTCGCAAACATGTCGACACACTTGTCCGTTATCGTTTCAAGAACAAGTGTACGCAGATTCCCTTTAAAGAAAGTGACATCCCAATTGCCAAGGTTCTTATAGTAAGTCGAGATCTTCATAAGTCCTATTGGTGGAAACTTGTTGGAATAATCAGGCTCTATAAGCAACACTTTTCTTTTCTTTCTCGGTCTTGTCATTAAATGATGTTACCTTTTGCAATGTTGTCGGCTGCCCATTTCATGAACTTGTCCAACTTCTTCTTGTCTGATGGCGTACAAATCAATCCTATCATTTTATAAACGCTACGGAGCAACCCCACTTCTCTTTCAGTGTACTTCCCATTCTCCGTCAACGATGCAAATATGTCTTCTGATTTCTGAGGCTTGTGGGGGCGCGGTTGGGACACCTTTACATGAGGCAGGTTGCCTTCCGTTGGCTCAATGGCCGTTGGGTCACTGTCACCCATGGAAGTTGCGGGAGCGACAGGCTTTGATGCAGGCTTGTTGCTGTTGTCTGAATTGCTTGTTGTCTGGGGAACATTGGAGCCAACAACATTCGTGTCAATTGAAGATGGTACCGAATGGGACTTCTGTTGGCTCCCAACTGAATGCTCTGGTTTTTCGTAGTTGCCCAGCAATTCTTCAACTCTGTCTTTTAGTTCGGTATCATATTTATCCTTGTAAATATCAATGACATCATTCAATTCGTCAATGCCTGAGCGTGTTGTACTATTCAGGAATTTGTCCACTGACTGTCGCAGGTTTTCGGTTATCAGGCTTTTGGCTTCCGAACTCTCTGATTTGTCAATCCTGTCCACCAAATCTCTGATATCCTTCAATAGTCCCTTGTACTTGCTCGCCTTGGTATAGAGCTGGTACAAAACATCCTTGAAATATGTCTTGAGCTGTTCTATCAAAGCGTCAGCTTCTTCACCAGCTGCCAGACCTTGCCGCCCACTGTCTGGCATGATGTTTTCGTTGGTTATGAAGATTTCGCCATAGAAATACTTGTTGCCTCTTGTTTCTTTAAAAAGTGTGTCAAGGATATTCTTGTCAAGGGATATGTTATGCTTCCTCAGTCTTATGCCAGCATTCTCGTCGTTGTCTTTTATCTGAACAGTAAAAGGAGTTACCGCATACCATCCCCATGCAAGTTTTCCGAATTTTGGGTGTTCGGGCAATTCGAAATAACGCAACCGCTTGATTTCATCGCCATTGCCGACAATCTTAAGGCCATAACCTTTCTCGATATCCACATGGTCGTTGAGCGACACTCTGATTTTTTCAATGTGTTTGTGCCGTTCAACGAAGTCTTTCTGGGGACAACTGTTGATAAGGGTGTTAAAAGTCGTGCTGTAGCCAATTGGAGCAGTCTGCTGAATATACGAAAGGATATCGCTTTCATTAAGCAATATGTCCTTTGAGTTGATGACATTGTGCAGGATGACTTTGAAGTAGTGCTTGTCCTCGGCTTCTTGTTTCCTCGTTACGTCACAAATTTCGGCCATGACTTGTTCGGCAGGGTTGTCAATATCATCCCGTTCCAATATGCTTCTCAACTTATTGATGTCCATTGAAACTGTTGTTGATAGTGGCTCGCCAAAGTAAGAAGTGTTAAACTCAAGCTTCTCACAATATTCTCCTCCCGAAAGTCTGCCAACGCCAAATTGTCCGGCAGTGTCAATGCCGTTTTTCAGGCTGTTGGCAATGTCCATAAGGATTTTAGGGGCTGTGGAAGATTTTATCCCAGTTCCGTTGTCCTCTATAATGATGTTGCCATTGTTGATGGTGATAGACACAAGACCGTCCCTATTGTTCTTCAATACGTCGGTTTCTACAGCATCATGTATGGCATCAAGAGAATTCTGTATATATTCTCTATAGATGCAGCGTGGGTTGTTGTAGAGTTGCAGCATAACCATCCGCAACAAATTCTTTCCGACTATGGGCTTTTGGTAATTCTCATTCATAATTGGTTCATCCATTAGGGAATTGTTTGTAGGCTGGCAGGGGGAAGCGTATGCTAATCAGAGAGCGAAGCGCTGGATTGGAGATGATGTATTCACCAGGTGCCAGTCGAGTCATCATGTTCTGGTATACTTTTGGAATGTAACGATAGTCGGGTTTTGAAATCTCTATGGCGTTGGTACGGCCGTACGCTTGGGTGGCGCAGTTGCCTTTCACCCTGTCGTGTATCGCACTACGGAATTGCTCCACTCCAAAAAGTATGATGCCGAGAGATCGGCCGCGTTCTGCGATGTCCAAAAGCTGACGGAGAATAGGCGAGCTCTTTGGCACATCATTGGATGCATATTTGTTTAACTCGTCAACGAATATCACGATTTTGTCTGGTATGTCGTTGCGGTCTGAGCCAAGTTTCATGTCATAAATCGCCCTTGCAACGCTGCCAAACACAAAACTCTGTGCATTGTCATCCAACCGCGCAATGTCCACTACCATTACCTGCCCGCCAATAAGGTCTTGGGTTATCTTTTCGGTAAGGTCTATCTCGTGGGTATTGTCATTCAAATTGTTGCCAAATAAATCGTTCTTGATGGCCTTGCTTACGCATCTCTTGAACTTACGCCAGCTCGTGACCTGTATTTCGTTTTTGTCTCCTCCTTTGTTTTGTGTTTTTGTGCATTCGTCGATCTTCTCCAACAGGGTTGACCAAGAAGCCACGTTGCTAAACGGTCCCTGCTTGTTGATTATGTAGTTCACGCAGCTCTCAAGTGTGCCTGTGCTGTCATCTTCGTTTGCAAGTAGCAAATCAAGGCGGTCAAGGCATTTCTCAAACGTGAACTTGTATTTGAAGGCACGCCCGCTGTCCTCTTGGGCTTTTACGTCCTTCGGGTGTGCATAGCTTTGCACACGTTCAGAGTTCTTGTCCTTGCTGTATGGGTAGTAATATGACACGTTGTCAAAAGGTAGCCCAGAAAGTCCTAATTTGTGATAGATGTCAGCCTCCTTGCTGGAGAGTTCTGTGTTCTTCTCATCAATAGCCATCAAGTCTCTACCTTTGACATTGAAAAACACAAATGCTGTGTTCTCTCCTGTTGCAGCCGTGTATTTTTCTTGAATGGCTTTCAAAAGAAACATTGAATAGCTCGTCTTAGCAGCCAGCCCGGATATTCCGGATACATTAATGTGTGCCCCATCCGGCCCTAATACAAAATTAGAATTCAATTCTACCTTTACCTCGATGGTTGACTTTCCGTTGTACATCCTCAGATATCCACAGGGTAGTGGATTCTTTATGTTTTTCTCGTTAAGACCCAATGCTATTTTAATGTCTTCTTCATCGCACAGGGAGACCTGTCTGCCATCCAGTACTGGTGTGTATATGTTTTTTGTATTGCATGCGACGCGTGCCTTGACATAGTTCATGCCCAGTCTGTTCATATTGCCAATATCGGATGAGGTGTCGCCGAAGTCACTTGATATGTAACTGGTAAAATGGCTTGGGGCATCGGTTACATGACTAATCTCCTCGACTACACCGTACGTGATGGAGGCATCCTCGTGGCTTACCTTGACGATGTCGAAAGGACTGAGGATTTCTTGTTTGTCAGTCCAAAAGTAAAAGTCGTCTATCGTTGACGGACTTTTTTCTGTCGCAGATACTTTGCCTATAACTTTTGTCATTTTCAAAAAAGGTTTAAGAGTATGTCTTGTCCATAATAATTCGACTTGCAGAATGTTTCCGTCAGGTACACTGGATAAAGGTGGTTTGCCCAACGGGAGTCTTTCCCATAGCAAACGGGAAAAGCCTCTTTGATGATGTTTGCACTTATAACGTCTATGAGGTCTGTGTCGATTGTCGCTCCTGGCTCGTCAAGCAACATCTCACACTTTACAACGTCAGAGAAGTGAGTCTCGCGGAATTCTGACTTTCTAAGCCTGATATACCAAATGGCAAACTCAGTCTCCTTATTGACAGCAGGATAACGGTAGGCTTTTGTGCGCTCATAAGGTTCCAGGCTTGCAATAGTTTTTGAAAGTTTACGCCCACGAAAGTCCTTTAGCAGGTCTGGATTGAACATTTTTGACACACCGACCACATGTTTGTAATTTGAGCGCAATTGCACCCATTCAGTCATTGACAAGTTGGTAAAACTGGGATTATACTCCAGTGACCCATCTTTGATGAGATAATGCTCGTTGTCCAAGAGGTTATTCCTGCACAACTCGTTCACCAATAATTGCTCCTCATCTGTCATCTCTGACTGAATCTTGGCAGTACCGCTGTTTTTGTAACCGTTTTTGTCTTTTGCGACATCTTGCTGCCCGTCTGTAGCGTATAGAAGCAATTTGTCTATTTTTATATTATGTGATTTGACAAAGGTGTTCTTGGATATTTCCAAATTTATTTTCTCGCAATAATTGCGGCAAAAATCATCTTCTTTGTCGTCATCATAGTTGAAATTCTTGGGAAGAGAGATAACGATTTTTCTTGTCAATCTACATTTCTTGAAGACATCACGTGATTTCCTCTCACAGCAGCCAACGATTATTTGGCCTGCAAGGAATGGAAAGATTCGGTTCCCAACTGCTATGTCATCCACTTTATAGACATGGCGGGAACCATCAAGGAAATATGAGAACAATGGAGATGCTGTGAGCCTTTCAATCTTGGTGGCAAGGTTTACGGTGTCAATCCTTCTCATGTCTGTTTCAGCAAACTTGCCCCCACTTGTAGCAACTGATGGACGATCGTCATAATCCAACGTTTCAGGGGCATTGTCATCAAGAGAGAACTTCTTGGTCTTATAGCAATAGTATCTTCCCTCTCCCTCTTTGTCTATGAAATCCAATATTCTTCCCATTATTGATTGAATGTTAGGCAACATTAATTGAGGATAAAAAGAAAGCGTACCGACTTCCTTGTTGCTCCAAAACTCAGGCTTCCGTCCAAAGTCGCCTATACCACGGAACAACAGGAAGGGGTACGCCTATACAGGCGTATCCTCATTCCCTGAAGCTCGTGGTATTTTTCTAAATCTTGGACGGAATTAGAGTTATGAACTTCTTAGAATTAGATACGAAATCTATTCACTCACTAAAATTCGCAATCGGTGTGCTATCACCTCGTGCAACTGCAAAGTTAAGCAAAATGATTCATATCAAGAAACAAAATGTGGGAAAAATACACAAAAGCCCGATTTTCCGTTGAATTGTATTTTGTAACTGTGTTGGTGCGCCATCCTTGTGGTAGTCCTTGGTGTAGACTAAATGCAGTGAATTTCTCAAAATGTTGTCCTTGATACCCCATGGGCAATCTCTGTGCCGCTGTATCTCAACAGGGTTTTGACTATGCCCATCCGCATACGGCGCGCTTGGCCCCTGTAAAGTTCATATCTGTGTGGGGACAATGCCTTGTCAATGGCAAAAGCGCTAAAGATGGTCGTTCATTCCCCAAAAACTGTGTATTCATGCGAGCTCCCATATGCCTCCCCGTCGGCCCCCATATGCCTCCCCGCCAGCCCCCATATGCCTCCCCGCGGGAACTCACTTGAGGGCTGCCACCATCAGCCAAATAAATGTCCACCTGACTTCATCACATCTTTGGTTGGATGAAGTGTCATCATTGATTATCAGTTAGTTATAAGCTTATTTCAGCAATTGATGGTGACGCAATTACGAATTATGGAATGATATCCCTCCTTAACAGCCCGGCAGACAGTCAATGTCTTTGTCCTGACTCATATTGCCTTGCCATCTCCAGATGATAAAGAAAATCATGTACAGGCTTACGCTCCATGAGGAGCTCTGAG
>SAMEA3663095__coassemble_1127_pt1 | contig 22879 bp, 18 predicted proteins | sample SAMEA3663095__metabat2_low_PE_016 | metagenome-assembled genome bin SAMEA3663095 (sample SAMEA3663095) | pig gut metagenome | biome: pig gut; feature: pig-associated habitat; material: faeces | place: France | collected 2012
AACAAGTAATATATCTGCTTATAAATGGAAGTTTTGTCATTTGTTCTTATTTATCAATATTTTTAGTAGATAATATTTTGATGGTGCGGAATTAAAGGGTACTTTTGCTAAAAAAGGTTAGTAGAAGACCTGCTATTGGCAGATAAGTCTGAGATGAATAAAAAATGGAAGGAGCTCATCAGACGTTCAACAAACAGATTGTGAGGCTTTGCTATGTTAAAAGTATCTGAATATTGTTCTGATGCTCGTCAAAAGGCGGAATACTTCAAGAAAATGGCGCTGGTGACGCCAAAAGAACTTAAGGAATGTATCAGAGACAACAAAGGAGGCTGTTTCAGCCGTGACGGAAAGCGGTTGCTTGCCTTTGAAAATAAAAATTGTACCCAATACGACATCCCTGATGGCGTGGAGGTGATATGTAATCGTGTATTCTCAGATTGTGAGTCGTTGGTATTCATAACTATGCCCGAAAGTCTGAAGATTATAGGAAATTCGGCTTTTGAGAATTGCGGATTGGTTTCTTTAACCCTGCCAGACAGTGTGATAGCCTTGTGCAATTCTGCTTTTTGTCATTGTGACCATTTGCAGAGCTGCTCATTACCTTCTCAACTTACTTTTCTTGGGGCTGCGGTTTTTGCTGGTTGTCATCAACTTCATCAATTAGTACTTCCCGCCCACCTGCATACCATATTGGGCAATCCCTTTGCAGATACGCCGATTTGCCACATCGCCTGTCTTTCAAAGTCGTTCTGTGTGGTTGATGACATGCTCCTTACTGCTGATCGCCGCCACCTTGTTTCCTACTGGGGGCACCATGAGCATGCTGTTCTTCCTGAAGGGTTGCATTGTATAGGCGATTCGGCTTTTGCATTTGCGAATGAACTACAGAGTCTTTCCATTCCTGCTTCGGTTCAGGTGATACAACCTAACGCTTTTAGTTATTGCGTCCATTTGACCCATGTCAAGCTTCCTCCCAAACTAATCGAAATCAGTGATTTGGTTTTTTTCAACTGCTATGGACTTGTAGACATTCATTTACCAGAAGGGATAGAGCGTATCGGTGCCCACAGCTTTGAGTCATGCCATTCGCTTCAACAAATTGTTATTCCCAATTCTGTTAAAGAAATAGGTGATCAGGCTTTGTATAACTGTATGGGGATGAGAAGCGTAGTGATAGGATCCTCTTTGAAAAATATTGGCTCTCACCCTTTTTGCGGCTTAAATCTTGAGCATTTGGAGTGTCTTTCTCCCCATTTCAAGTATAGTCATCACGCATTCCTTTCTAAAGATGGAAGTATTCTGTATGGCTTGTGTGCAGATATCCGACAATATAAAGTTCCAAGTGGAGTGGAAAAGATATGCAGCATGGCCTTTTGTAATCGGCGCACGCTTTCCAGTCTTGTACTTCCCGATAGTGTTGAGAAGATTGGTAAGTCGGCTTTTGCTAATTGTGTGAATCTTGTGACTTTCAAGTCCGGCAAGAATCTTCATGAGATCGGCGATCAGGCCTTCTTTGATTGTTGGTCGTTGAATTTGATGGATTTGGGAACTTGTCCTAACTCAATTGGAAAAGACGCCTTAAGGAATATTTATCTCTTGGATACAAACGGGCATACGGTCTATGCGACCAATAACAAACTGCGGATATTTGTTCCTCGTGGTTTCGAATCACAATTGTCTGAACTTATCCCAGAGTATAGTGGTCAGATTTTTGTTAAGAATTGACAGGGCTGGATAGGTCTTCTGATCCTGGTTGCCAATTGTCAGTCCACGGGCATCCAATTGCAGTCCCATCGGCTGCCTTTTGGCACCCCGCTGTCTGTCATTTGGCGCACGGCGGGTTGTCATTTGGCGCCCTATGGGCTTGCTTTTGGTGCCCAGCGGGCGTCTTTAAACACGACGATGTCAATATCCAGTTATCCTTTGTTGTGGCTGCATGCACTGGGTGTGTTGGTGTAAGAGATAGAATAAAGGGGAAAATGGCTCTTCTTTTATTTCCTTTGGATTTAGAAAAGAATTGTGACAATACACGGATTGGAAAAACCTCCTCTTTTCGGGATAATCAGTAATTTATCTGAAAGTTTGTCGGTCATTTGGGTATTTGAATATCATATTTTTAAATTAGATAAAAAATATGTCATTCTCGGTAAAGTTCGGTTAATATGTCTTCTTGAACTGTTAAAATGGAATAAACATACATGACAAAAAGACAGATTTAGAAATTTTGCGCTTATATTTGCAGCCGAAAATGATGAAGGAACATTTGTTTGTTCGGTAGTAAGAATATATAAAACGAAAAATATGAATAGTATGAAAAAGTATTCTAATTTCTTGATGGCTGGTGTTTTGGGAATAACGCTGGCTTTAGCATCTGCGCCTTTTGCTGAAAGCGTGGCTGCTACCAACAATGTCACAGCTGTTCCAGGACAGCCTGTAGATTTGACCTATGCCGCTGAGAAGGCCATCCCAGCTGTAGTACATATTCGGTACGTGCAGAACTCAAAAACAAAGACTATCAAAGTACAGTCTTCTCCTTTTGACGACTTTTTCGATAATCCCTTTGGATTCTTTGGCAATCCCTATGGAGATGGTGGAACTCAGGAGCGCAAAATCCAAACGCCGAAGCGTGAGGCCACAGGATCAGGCGTTATCATCAGTCCAGATGGATATATTGTGACGAACAATCACGTTGTCGACGGTGCCGATGAGCTGACCGTTACCTTGAACGACAATAGAGAATTCTCTGCCAAAATTGTCGGTACAGATAAGACCACAGACCTCGCACTTATCAAGGTGGACGCCAAGAATCTGCCAACACTGCCAATTGGCGACAGTCAGAAATTGAAAGTCGGCGAATGGGTTATCGCCGTGGGCAATCCTTTCAACTTTAATTCGACGGTAACGGCAGGAATCGTTTCTGCCAAGGCCCGCTCGCTTTCTGCCAACGGTGTCGAGAGTTTTATTCAGACTGACGCTGCCATTAATCCAGGAAACTCTGGCGGAGCCCTGGTCAATGTACAGGGGGAGCTGGTAGGAATTAATGCCATGCTCTATTCACTGACTGGTTCATATAGTGGTTATGGCTTTGCCATCCCTACTGCTATTATGACAAAGGTTGTGGAAGACTTGAAAAAATATGGCAGTGTGCAGCGGGCCGTCCTCAACATTACAGGTGGTGACGTGATCGATTACATCAATAGACAAAAAGACGACGGAAAGGACGTGGACTTAGGAACCAACGAAGGTGTCTATGTTTATAAAGTTGAAGACGATGGAGCTGGCGCAGAGGCCGGACTTGAAAAGGGCGATGTCATCATCTCGCTGGATGGCCGCAAGGTGACAAAGATGGCTGAAATGGAAGAGATTCTTGCCAACAAGCGCCCAGGCGATAAGGTGACGATCACTTACCTGCACAATAAGAATAAGCGTTCTAAGACAGTCACTTTGAAAAATGCCCAGGGCAATACAGAAATTGTGAAGCCGGCTGATCTGGATGTGCTCGGTGGTAACTTCCGTGAAATCACTGATAGCCAGAAGAAACAACTTAACATAAACTATGGTGTTGAAGTAATAAAGGTGAACAAGGGTGTGCTGCAGAATGCAGGTGTTGCTCGCGGTTTTATCATCCAGAAGATTAATGATACACCGGTAAAGACCATTGATGAGTTGCAGAAATTGGTAAAAAATGCTTCAACCAGTAAGGATCCTGTCTTGTACATACAGGGCGTATGGCCTACAGGCAAGAAAGCTTACTTCGCAGTACCGCTTAATGATGATTGAACATATTGATTCAATTATAAAACAAAGAAGAGGGTGCATCATCATTCTGATGCATCCTCTTTTTGTAGTCCCTGCCTGAAGGTTCTCAAGTTAATAGCAGTATTCGTAGAAAGGACAGTTGGTGCACTGCTTCGTATCCTGCGTAGGTGAGAAAGGCAAGGATTCATCGAATATGTCCTCAACAACTTTATGGATTCCTTCCGCAAATTCATCTGTAAAATGATCGTCGACAACGACAGGTGTTTTGTCTATGAGCAAGTCTAAATCATTTTCGACTCCTTTGGCGTTCTGCACATAGAAGAGAATTGGCTTGACCGGCAACTTTTCCTTGTTCAGATTCGGATTTCCCCAAACCATTTTAGCGTAGAGAATTGTTTGAAGATAATAATCCGTGTGCTTGTTGAGAATATTCTTTGGATCAAAAATTTCAGCAATGCTCTTGATGGTGGATTTCTTATTTCGTCCCGTCTTATAATCTACGACTCGAATTACCTGTCTGCCTGAACCTTTGTCGTTGATACGGTCCAAACGGTCAATATAGCCATAGATAGCGATCTCTTTTCCTTTGCCTGTAGTGACTTTCGAGAAGATTTTCTTCTCGGTCCCGAGAATAGTGAACGGAGTGTTGGCCTTGTCGATATCCAACATTTTCTGAAGCAGCTTCATGATCACTTTGCGGTTGATGACCTGCAATCCATTATAGGAAGGCTTTGCATCTTTGAAATACTCAATCTTAAAAGCTTCATCCAGAAAACTATTCATTTTATTTTTGTCGTTTCTCAGTCGTGTGATGTCTTGGTCTGTTACGACATGTTGGTCGTTGCCTGCCAAATATTCGTAAATGAGCTGGGCGGCCTTGTGGAAGATCAGTCCAAACTGGATGTTATCAACAGTTTCTTCTTCAGGATTGTCGGGTTCTTTGATATGGAGAATGTAGCGATAATAGAAGCGTAGCTGGCAACGCAAATAGTTGTTTAGGGCTGTTGGTGCGAAGCTGTCAATGGAGTCGAGTGCCTTTCTTACCAATCCGTCTTTTCTGATGGCCTGCGGCTTGAGCTTGATGATTTCCAATGGGGTCTGTAGTGAATACTTCTTTATTGCAGCTCCCTTGTCTGTAAGCAATTGAAGCAGAAAACGGCTCATCTCTCCGGTCTTTCCGTCGGTCGTGGCATTGTCATAGACCAATGTGACATCCTCGGCTCGTTGAAGCAGACTATGGAAGTAATAAGAATATATGCTCACTTTGTTGTCAACCGTAGTGAGTGAGAATGCTTTGCGAATGGAGTAGGGGATAAACGAGGTGTCACTGATTCCTTTGGGAAGGTTGCCCTCATTGCATGAAAGCAACAATACATGCTTAAAGTCAAGGTTGCGGGTCTCCAAAACACCCATCAACTGAACACCTTCGGCGGGCTCTCCATGGAAAGGAACTGAATCTTCGTTGATGAGTTGACGCAAAAGTGCTTGAAGGCCATTACCGCTAATCATAGGCAGGTCACCTGCTTCGATGAGATCGCGCAAGCGGCTCAATTGTGTGTAGATTCGAAAAAGTGACTCGCGGAAGAATCCGTCTTGAACAATATACGGCTCATTGTCGTCGTCTGTACGGCAATGCGCACCTATCTGTTTGATAATTTCAAACAGATAGTTGATTAAGGTCAAAGGTTCTATATCTTCGGTGCCGTTTGGCTTTATGGGTTGCTTGAGCATCTCACTGTCAAAGAACCTTGCGTAGGGCTGACGTAGTATTTTGTCGACGAATATCTTGCGGCTGTAGGGATGTCGGTAGCGCTTGCTCACCTGAAGGGATATGAGCTGCATGATCATCGAAGTAAGTGGCGAAAGGGCAAGAGGATAGCCCATTGTGATGTTGGCTTTCACACCTTCTGGGACGCAGTAAGTGATGGTAGGAAGCAAATTTTCGTCGGCCAAGACAACAGCCGTTTGAGTTCCATCCTTCCACCGCTCGTTTTCTTTAAGCCATGTTGAGACATAACGAGCCTGAATGTCTTCTGTAGGCGCTGATATGATGTTGATATTCGTTAGTTTTTCAAAATTGTCGAAAATCTCATTCCGATTCTCTTCCAGTTCATTGGGAAAAAGTTTACGAAGCTGATTCACGTAGTGCGCCGCCTCGTGTTCTATATCCGCACCGTTGATATTTCTTACCTTTGTATAATATCTGTCGAAGTCCCAATAAAATTTGGCTTTCCCCATCTCTTGAAGTTGTTTGGCAACTCGGATCTCCGTTTTCTGCATCATATTAAAACCAACAAAGATATAATTGTCATATCTCAAATGGAGGTTTTCTTTGCTGGCTACTTGTTTGAAGACCTGGCCTTCATAAGCGAGGCCTTGACGGGAAAGACTTTCGTTGAAGTCTCTATAGATATCGTAAAGCCGTTGCCAAAGATCGAGAAACTTACGTTTTAGCAACGTGTTCTGATCCTCGGAGAAGTTGGCAAAGAACTTCCTTAAGAGCTCAAGTTGGTCTTGGCTCAGGTAATCTATTTCGTCGTATTCGTGGAATCCTTCTACATTGGAGAATACCATTCGTGCATCAGCCATGTTCTTGTCGATGTCGTCAAAGTCGGCCAACAGCAACTGCCCCCATCCATAAAAGTGCTCAAAAGTCTCTTGAGACCCAGTTAGCTGAACATATACTTTGTAGAGCTCACAAATCAATTTTATGTTGTCTGCCACCTGCAGTGAAGACTGTTCGCGAAAGAATTCGCTGATTGTCGTGTAGGCTGGGCTCCAAAATGGCTTGTCTGCATCTTTGGCAAGGGCTGCGTTAAAAAATATTGATGCACGCTTATTGGGGAAGATAATGGCTGTTCGTCCCATCTTCTCTCCGTATTTGTGCTTGATGTCTTCTGCTACATATTCCAAAAAGGTCTTCATTTCTCACAGTTTTAAAATAAACGCACTTGCATGATTCTATCCATAAATACATACCAAACGTAACCTTCCACTTGTTCATATCCCATTTTCTTTAACAAAGACATGTAGTCTCTTACTTGTTGTTCATGGAAGGGCTTTGGTATTCCAAACTTGAAGTCAACGACCACAGCTTTGTTGCCGTCAATCATTACACGGTCTGGCCGTTCTGTCTTTACCTTTCCGCTAATGGGGTCGGTGAAGAGAATGTTGCATTCGTTCATCAATTTCCATCCAGGTCTGAACCAGTCTTTTGCTTTGTTGTTGCTGAATGCCTTCTTCACTTGGGCTACAACCTGTTCCTTTGTAACCGATTTGTTGCCAATAATACCATTCAATTCAAACTCCATCAGTTTGGTGTCGATGTCGTTCACATCTCCAATAGTTGAGAATAGCTGGTGCATTATATCGCCCAGACGAATGTAGTCGTTGCTCTTTTCATTTTCTTTCATATCCTGATCAAAGAATTGCTTGCTTTGATTGCTCTGAATAAAAATGACGTTGTGGTGCTTTGGCTCGATTTTAACAGTCAGGGGCTTGGACTCAAGTTGGAAAATATTGGGATTCTCTTTCTTTTCTTTTGCGATTTTCTTATCTTGGCTTTGAATGGGATAACCTATGGCGTAGCGTAGTGAACCATCGTTGTCTTCTTCGACCTTGTCTTTCAATGCATCTTGTTTGAGATAATCCTCAATAATATATGAACGGACATTCCATTTCAGTTTCTCTCCTTTTTTAGGCTTGGAGCGTCGTTTGCCCAAGATGTAGAGTTCATTACATGCACGTGTGAAGGCCACATAAAGAAGGTTGAGGTTGTCTACGATAATCTGTTGATGTTCTGTTTCATAGTCGTGGGCATAGATGCTGTTGACAAGTTTTTGCTGAAACTTGACCGGTACTCTGATGAGCTCATTATAGGGACTTTGTTTCGGATTTGTCCACAGTGTGTTGTCATATTTCTCTAAGGCCCAGTCGCAATAGGGAATGAGAACATATTTAAATTCGAGACCTTTGCTTTGATGGATGGTGAGCAAGCGTATGCCATCACTTTCCGAGTCGGTAATACTCTTCTTGTAAAGTGTCTCATCCCAAAGTTTCAAAAAGTCAGCTACGTTACCAGAATTGTTCTCGAGGTAGGTGGAGAGCTGGTCACTGAAAAAACACAGATAAGCTGTCTGATTGTCCCATTTGTTTAGAGAGAACTTGCTTTTTATTTCTTCCACCATGTCTATAAGTGGAAGAGCCGCCGTAGTGCTGACGTTTTCGTAAAAGCCCTTCGGTAGAAAAGAGACAAGATGCTGAAGATATGCGTCATTCTTTTGTGAGCCATCGGTGTCATCCTCTATCTCTACTTTGGGGGCAGCCATCTGTATAAGGTCGTTCTCATTGGATAACCTATATCTTTGATAAAGATGTGCAGCCAAAGCTACATAATAGACGTTAGTAGGGTCGAGCGTCATCCTGAGTGATGTGATAATCAAGTTTACTGCAGGTGATGCATTGAGTTGGTAGGCTTCGTCGGAGACCATCTTAATTCTATTGTCTGGGAGCCCCATGAAGTAATCAACTATGTGAGAGATATCAGATCTGTTGCGTGAGAGGATGGCAATGTCTGTTAATGGCACATGCCGTTCATATACAAGAGTTTCAATGATGTCTCTTGTTCTTTCTAATATCCGTTGGTCATAACTCAATTCATTGGAAGATTCCTGCGAAAGAAGTTGTATCTCTACGTATCCTTCAGATGGCTTTCCTGCAGGTACTTCTTGCTGTAGTCCCTGATAAGCTTTAGTGATTTCATTAGCCTGGCCTAAGAGATCCTTGTTGTACTGAACAATGTCTTTTGCTTCATCTTCTAAGCGTTGTGCCTCTACATCGTTTGCGAAAGTGAAGAAGTCGTTGTTGAAGTCTACAACATTCCTGCATGATCGATAATTGATACCCATTGGCTGAGTATTAATTTCGTCATCTCGGAATGTACTCTCGATGTTGTTGAGTAATCTCCAATCACTGTTTCTCCATCGGTATATGCTTTGTTTCACGTCGCCTACGATAAGATTTTCAGATATACCTTTGTGTGTATTTGAAGTTTTGGACATACACTCCTTGAGTAGAACAAGAAAGTTTTTCCATTGCGTACGGCTCGTGTCTTGGAATTCATCTATCATAATATGCTGGATCTGCGCTCCTATTTTCTCATAAATGAAGGGTGAATCTGTGTTGCTTATCATGCCTGCCAAAAGTGTTTGCGTATTGGAAAGCAAAAAACGGTTCAATTCCTTGTTCTTTTGGTCTACACTGCTGTCTATGTAGCGGAGCAGTCTTATTTTATAGAGGTTCTGCAGAGTAAACAGTGCGGAATAATAGCTCAAGGCATAATACCTTCTATCTTTCTCGCTCCGTTTTGCCAAAGCTGTAAGTTCTATCCCGGCAGGACTGCCTTTCTTTGCCAGCCATGCGTCGGGATTCTCAAGCGCATCTAAGAATCTTTTGCCCAATAAGTCTTCATCACTATACTTTCCGTTTTCAATCTTCTTGAAGTAGGTCCATGCACCTGTGGCTTTATTTTTATAGTCGTTTATTGATAGTGAATATTTTGTTTCGATTTCACGAAATGATGTCGCTATATCTTTAAAATGGTTTTCTGCTTTGGATTTGATGGCATTGAGTTTTGATGAAATAGTTTTAAAAAAATCAATCTCGGCATACTTTTGATCCATTGCCTTCTTGTTATCCTTAAATTCATCCTTAAAGATGTTCAGGCCAAAGGATTTCAGATCACTGATGACGTTCCACGATTTATCATCCTGCATATTTTGATTGATGAATTCCATTATCCATGATAGAACCTTATCGCTTTCATTTAAAGATTCTATCATTTGGTCAACAGATTCTTCCTCTACTTGCTTGTCGTTTAGCTCAACACGAAGATTGGCATTGAGTCCCAGTTCTTTTGCCAAATTGCGCAATACACTTTGAAAAAAGGAATCTATGGTCTCAACACGAAAATTCTGGTAACTATGAACTATCATCACAAGTGCCAACCCTGCATTTCCTCTGATCGTATTTTCATCAAATTCTGTATCTTTCATGATAGCATTAAGATATGCCTTCGACGAGTTCAGCCTATGGGCCAGCCCATATAACTGTCCGAGGATACGCATTTTCATCTCTTCTGTGGCTTTGTTGGTGAAAGTTACTGCAAGAATATTGCGGAAACTCATTGGATTCTGAATGAGCATCTTTATGTATTCCACAGTCAGACGGAAGGTTTTGCCACTGCCTGCGCTTGCTCTGTAAACGGTTAAGGAATTTTGCATGATTAGTTATTGAGGAAGTAAAAGTTCGCCTTTACTACATTTTGCTTAAAAAAAAGAGTTAGCAGACCTGCTTTCTTTTGCAAGGTCAACTAACTCTTTGTATATTATTATTTCTTAATCAATTTCTCTGCCATACCTTTAGCAGCTCTGCGTCCATCGCCCATAGCAAGGATAACAGTTGCCCCACCACGAACGATATCACCTCCGGCAAATATCTCTGAACGGCTTGACTGCATATCCTCGTTAACAACGATAGTGTTTTTGCGACCCAATTCCAGTCCTGCAACTGATTTGGGAACAAGTGGGTTCGGACTGACACCAACAGCCACAATCACCTGGTCGCAGTCAATCGTGATGGTCTTACCTGTTGCAACCGGACGACGGCGGCCTGATGCATCGGGTTCACCAAGTTGCATGATGTCCAATATTGCAGCCTTCACCGCTCCATCTTCATCTGTTAGATATTCTTTAGGATTATGGAGCGTGAGGAAACGAATTCCTTCTTCCTTGGCATGCTTAACTTCTTCTAATCGGGCAGGCATTTCTGCTTCTGAACGTCTGTAGACAAGAGTTACGTCGGCACCCAAACGCTTTGCCGTGCGACAAGAATCCATTGCGGTGTTGCCGCCACCGACAACCAATACTTTCTTACCTAAATTGATGGGAGTGTCTGTCTCTGGATTGGCTGCATCCATCAAGTTGATTCGTGTAAGATATTCATTGCTCGACATAATATTGATGGCGTTCTCACCGGGAATTCCCATAAAGTTGGGCAAGCCGGCACCTGAACCGACAAAGATTCCCTTAAAGCCTTGTTCTTCCAACTCCTCAATGGAGATCGTCTTACCGACGATGCAGTCTGTTTGGAAGTGAACACCCATCTTGCGAAGATTGTCAATCTCAACGTCAACAATGTGATTGGGCAAGCGGAATTCAGGGATACCATAACGCAATACACCGCCAAGTTCGTGGAGTGCTTCAAATACGTAAACTTCAAAGCCTCGCTTGATCATGTCTCCTGCAAAACTCAGACCGGCAGGGCCTGATCCTACTACTGCCACTTTGATACCGTTACCACATTCACACTTGGGCAGTTGTGCTTTTCCGCTCTCGCGTTCATAGTCGGCTGCGAAACGTTCCAAATAACCGATAGCGACAGCTTTCTCTCCCATTTTTAGATGAATACACTTGCTCTCGCATTGCTTCTCTTGGGGGCAGACTCGTCCGCATATGGCTGGGAGGGCAGAAGTCTGTTTCAATACAGCTGCGGCTCCAAGTATGTTCTCGCGTTCAATATTCTTCACAAATGAAGGTATATTGATGTTTACTGGGCAACCTTCAACGCAAGTAGGCTTACCACAGTCAAGACAACGCTTGGCTTCCGTTACGGCTTGTTCGAGTGATAGTCCCTTGTTGACTTCCTCAAGTCGCGTAGTAGCACGATAGGCTGGATCCAATTCTGGCATTACGACACGCTCTATCGCACGTCGGTCTTTAGGCTTCATGGCTAAACGCAGTTGCTGTCTCCAAGGTGCGTTGCGGTCAGTGAGATTAGAGGGATCTTCAGTATCGTCTTTGTTTGTTGAATCTTTGGAAGACACATGCTGTTCTGTGTTCTTGTATGTCATCTTTGACACATGTTCGTCGAAATGGGCCATTTCATCGCGTTCGGCACGTTTAAAGGTGCCCATTCTCTTGAACATTTCGTCCCAATCGACTTGGTCGCCATCGAATTCCGGGCCATCAATACAGACAAACTTTGTCTTACCGCCAATAGTGAGGCGGCAAGCTCCACACATGCCTGTTCCGTCTACCATAATTGTATTGAGAGAAACGTCGTTTGGGATATTGTATTTCTTTGCTAATAATGAGCAAAACTTCATCATAATTGGAGGGCCTATGGCAAGAACCTTGTCGACGTGCTCTCGCTTTATCACTTCTTCCATACCGACGGTGATAACGCCCTTCTGTCCCCAGCTTCCATCGTCGGTCATGACTATCACTTCATCGCTGTATTTCTTGACATCGTCCACCATGATGACAAGCTCTTTGGTGCGTCCGGCCAATATAGAGATGATGCGGTTGCCGGCTTGCTTGAGTGCTGTGAGAATGGGCAAAATGGCTGCAATACCAATGCCTCCGCCTGCACAAATCACTGTGCCATAGTTGTCAATCTTTGAGGGTGTACCAAGCGGACCTACAATGTCGTGCACATAATCGCCTTCATTGAGACGGCATAATTTGGTCGACGATAACCCCACTTCTTGTACTACCAGCGATAGAATGCCTCGTTCCGCATCGCTCTTGGCAATGGTATAAGGCACACGCTCGCTCTTTTCATCAACGCGAATGATAATGAAGTTGCCAGGTTTGCAGCTTCTTGCGATAAGCGGTGCTTCTACTTCAAGGTAGAAGACCTTTTCGCTGAATTGGCATTTCTTTACGATTTTGTTCATATTAGGCCTTTTGTTGTTATTAGAATATCAGTATTCTCTCTCGTTTAGGAAGTACTTTTCAAATAATATAAGACTGAAAGACAACTCATTCTTGTATGGCTGTCTTTCAGTCTTCTCATGCAAATTCTAAAAATTCTTGTCGTCGAGCATCTCAAAGCCGCAGTAGGGCACAAGAACTTTGGGTACTCGAATACCATCTGGTGTCTGGTTGTCCTCCATGATTGCTGCTACAATGCGAGGCAAAGCCAGTGCTGACCCGTTCAGTGTATGGCATAGTTCTATTTTCTTGTCGGAACTGCGACGATAACGACAATGCAGGCGGTTGGCTTGATAGCTCTCGAAGTTGGAAACTGAACTTACTTCCAACCAGCGTTTCTGTGCGGCGCTCCATACTTCAAAGTCGTAGCAAATGGCAGAAGTGAAACTCATATCTCCACCGCAAAGTCTAAGGATGTGATAAGGAAGCTCAAGCTTTTGGCAGAGACTTTCTACATGATCCAACATTTCTTGGAGGCTTTGATAACTGTGCTCAGGAGTATCAATGCGTACCAGCTCCACTTTGTCAAACTGATGGAGGCGGTTCAATCCCCTAACATCTTTTCCGTAGCTACCGGCTTCGCGACGGAAACAAGCTGAATATGCGCATCGCTTGATCGGTAAGTCCTGCTCATCGAGAATCTCGTCACGGAAGATATTGGTAACGGGTACCTCGGCTGTAGGAATGAGGTAAAGGTCGTCGAGATTGCAATGATACATCTGGCCTTCCTTGTCGGGTAGCTGTCCTGTGCCCAGCCCAGAAGCTTGGTTCACTACGTAAGGTGGCTGGATTTCCAAATATCCGTTCTTGCGGGCTTCGTCGAGGAAGAAAGCTTCCAAAGCGCGTTGAAAACGGGCCATTTTACCTATATAAATAGGAAAACCAGCACCGGTAATCTTCACACCGAGATCGAAATCCACCAAATTATACTTCTTGCAGAGATCCCAATGGCACAAAGCGTCCTCGCTGAGGTTGGGCTTTACACCTCCTTCTTTCACTACTACGTTATCTGAAGCGTCCTTGCCCTCGGGCACGTCTTCGTTGGGAATGTTAGGTATGGTGAGCAAAAGCTCCGTAACGGCATTCTTGGCCTCATCCATTTGGACCTCCAGTACCTTGTCCTGAGCTTTCAGTTCTGCCACCTTTTGTTTTATATCGCTGGCCTCGTCTTTTTTTCCACTCTTCATCAGCGCACCGATCTGCTTTGACAGCTGGTTCTGCTGTTGCTTGTTTACATCAAGTTTCTGTTGAGCGTCACGACGCTGCTTGTCCAATTCCAAAACTTTTTCGATAGCTTCACGGGCTCCGTTGAAGTGCTTTTTCTCCAAGCCCTTCACTACGCGCTCCGTTTCCTCGCTGATTAGTTTTAATGTTAACATCCTTATAAAACTTTGTTGTTGTTATTTTCTCGCAAAAATACAAAAAAGATTCTATATCGTGCCGACAAATCATGAAAAAATACTTCCATTGCCGAAAAAGCCTGTGAGTCATGCATAATTTTCCGACTATCCTACTGCTTATGGCTACCAGGAAACCATATTCTTCATGATTAAACGGCTGTCTTATAGATTGCTTACATCGTCAAGATCTACAAATTTTCCATTTTCTTTTCGTTGCTCGATAAGACTTTGCAGCTTGTGTTTACGATTGGGCGCAATCCATTGACGCATGAAAATGTTGGGAATGGCTACGCCAATGGCTATACACATGAGCGTCAATGATCCCATCACCGCATTGTGCATGGCGAACGTTAGTTCGCCTACGACTCCGGTCATACCAATAAAACCATAGAGGGCTCTATACATCAGCACGCCAGGAACCATCGGAATCACTGCTGGTATAGTAATGCATTGGTGGGGAGTATGAAGCAAGTGCACGGCCTTTATGTTGATGATGGAAATGATACTGGCACCTGCTAAAGTTCCGATGGTAAGTCCAAGGTCCAGTCCGATGTTGCCGTTGCTTGGGCCGAAATTGACAAAATTGCGTGAACATACGGCGATGATTCCACCGATGGCAATCCAATATTGAAGACGGGGTGGGGTGTTGAAAATCGTAGCGAATCCCATTGCTGAAATGGCAGCTGCGAGTGCAAACTCTCCGAATGAATGATGTGGTGTCATGCTGAGGTTGTGGACGAAGCTGTCAATGCCACACACTTTTATAGCAAAAGCTATACCGAAGGCCATGGCCAGAATCATCAACAGTGTATTTGTCGCTCTTACGAGGCCTGTTTCAATATGGTTGTCAAGCAGGTCATTAACAGAGTTGATGAGTGGAACTCCTGGAACGATGTATAAGGCGCAGGCCAGCATAGGATGCCATGGTGTTGATGTTTGGAAAATCGGAACCAGTGAGGATGGGAGATAAGCCATTACTTCTGGCCGTGAGATAAATGTGGACGCCCATGCGATGAGGGTTGATACAAATGCAGATATGGCGATGTCCGCATAGCTGTTGCTGCCCAAATGATTGAGATACATTCGGAGTCGGTTGCCAAGTATGGCTGCTATCGAGCAATAGAAAAAAGCTGGCCAGTCACAACCGAACTGGATACAAAATCCTCCACAGGCAAACCCCGCACAAATGGCGACAACCCAATCGCTATAATGTCTTTTACGATGGGCAATATCCTCCAAGCTTTCTTCAAACTTGTCTAAACTGTAATCTTCTTGGATAGCTCTCCAGGTGAGTTTGCTAATTTCTTGGATTGCCTCCATGTTGATACCGTGTTTGTCGCAGCGCTTCATCTTGGTGTAGGAATGGTATTCATCACTAAGATTCACTGTCAGCATGTAGTAGTCGATCTGAATGTGAAGATTTTCTTCTGGCAGCCCTAAATAAGCTGCTGTACGTTCCATGTTTCGCCTAACGCGGCTCGTATCAGCAGAACTGTCCATGAGAATCAGTCCTGTGCGAAGCAACAAATCCAACTTGCGGTGCAATAGTTGTTCACCTTTTAAGCAAGAATCTTTATCCATAAAAGAAGTTATATACCTATAAATAAACCAAGTAGTATCTTAAATAAGATCTGAAGAAATCTATTTCAAATGCAAAGGTACAATAATTTCTTGATTTTTGGATTGTTTCATAGATTTTATTTGTAAGGGTTAGGCAATATAGAAATTTATTGATGACTTTGAATCTTTCAATCTGCTTATACGTCATGATTTTTAATTAAACTGCTTAATATTTATTTCGTGTATGTTCTTTTGCAACCAGGTTGCACATATTTCGTTTTACCTTTGCATCTGAAAAAATAAATGAAATAATAATTGGTATGAATAAAAAACTTCTGAGAATTATCATTACGGCAGCGCTGCTCTTAGGGGCCTGGATGGTTGAGAGGTTCGCTGCATTACCGATGTGGCAGTTGCTCCTTATTTATCTTGTACCTTATATATTGATTAGTTATGAGGTTTTGGGCGAAGCTTGCGAGGGTATTCTTAAGGGAGACCCTCTTGATGAAGATTTCCTAATGAGTGTTGCCACAATCGGTGCTTTGGCGATAGGTTTTTTGCCTGGCGCAGAAAGTCAGTTCTCTGAGGCTGTATTTGTAATGCTCTTTTTTCAGGTCGGGGAACTATTTGAAGATTATGCTGAGGATAAAAGTCGTGACAGTATTTCAAAACTGATGGATATAAGACCTGATACGGCCAATGTGGAGCGTGAAGGAAGTGTGAAAACCGTCGATCCCTCATCAGTCAAGATTGGAGAAATTATTGTTGTCAAGCCCGGCGAGAAAATTCCTTTGGATGGGGTGGTCATCAGTGGACACTCTTCATTAAACACTGTAGCTCTAACAGGAGAGTCAATGCCACGCGATGTGGGAGCACAGGATGAAGTTGTCAGTGGCTGTGTCAATACTAATGGGATGTTAAGAATACGTGTAAGAAGGTCGTTTGAGGAGTCTACTGCCTCGAAAATTATTAGTATAGTGGAAAATTCTCGTGAAAATAAATCGAAGAGCGAGAATTTTATTACTAAATTTGCTCGTATCTATACTCCTATTGTTGTTGTGAGTGCCTTGTTGTTGGCCTTTATTCCGCCTTTCTTTTACGATAATTATATGAGCGGACTTGCTACATGGCTTTATCGTGCATTAACATTCTTGGTAGTAAGTTGCCCATGTGCACTTGTGATTTCTGTTCCGCTAACATTTTTTGGCGGTATTGGTGGAGCTTCCCGGAGAGGGATACTTATCAAAGGCGGAAATTACATGGATACGCTCGCTAAAGTTTCTACCGTAGTTTTTGATAAGACGGGTACTCTCACAAGAGGTGTTTTTTCTGTGGTAGCTGTTCATCCAGAGAAAATATCAGAAAAAGAGTTGCTTCATCTTGCGGCTCATGTGGAGCGCTTTTCTTCTCATCCGATCGCAGCGGCACTCCGTGCGGCTTACCCCGAGGAGCAGGACGACTGCTCTGTAGACAACGTTACAGAACAGGCAGGCTATGGTATTACAGCCGAAGTCAATGGTAGGCAAATACATGTTGGCAATGAGAAGATGATGCACCTGCTTGGGATTAATATCCATGCGTGCGAAAAATGTTTTGGAATTACAGGTTCTACTATATATGTAGCAATCGGCAAGAAGTATGCTGGTCATATTGTTATTGCTGATCAAGTAAAGCCAGACTCTCGTGAGGCTGTAAGCCGACTGAAAGACTTGGGCATTAAAAAGACGGTGATGCTAACAGGGGATAAGCAACAAGTTGCAGATGAAGTGGGAAGAGAGCTGAATCTTGACGATTGGTATGCTCAGTTGCTTCCTGCCGAAAAAGTGAACCATGTTGAGGAATTGATAAAGCTTCAGGCTGATCCACAAAAGTTGGCTTTCGTGGGTGATGGCATTAATGATGCCCCTGTACTGGCTCGAGCTGATGTTGGTATTGCTATGGGGGCCATGGGCAGTGATGCTGCAATTGAAGCAGCTGATGTGGTGCTGATGGATGATAAACCCTCTAAAATAGCCACTGCTATCGAGATTGCTCGTCGCACAATTCATATTGCTTTGCAGAATGCTTGGTTTGCCATCCTAATTAAAGTAGCTGTTTTACTGCTTGCTTTCTTCGGATTGGCTACTATGGGGATGGCTGTGTTTGCTGATGTTGGTGTAATGGTACTCGCTGTGCTTAATGCTATGAGAAGTCTTCATACAAAAGCAATATCATAAAGTTTGATTTTTTTTTCGGCACGCGTTTTGCAGTAATTGCAGGCGTGTGCCGAAAGTTTGTTAAAACTTTGAGTCTGTCTACTATAAGTAGTTGCGTTGGAGAAACTGTAGATACCATTTTTATTGTATTTCAAAAATATCCGCCGTAGAGAACAATATTTTCTCGTATTTTATTGCTATCTTTGCCATGTCTGTAGAATTCTACTTCTTTTGTTTCGGCACCATAAAGTTTGTGAAAATTCTGCACATGACGAAACTCTGAGGTTCCTTATAGTTCCTCAGTGACTTATTAAGATACTAATAATAAATTGTATGCTTGGTCGCGGAATCAAGGCAACATTCAAAAAATACATTATGCTGAAAATATATATGTAATAGACTTGGCAAGTTCAATATAGAAGTTAGAAGTGAGCAAGTTCAACATAGAAGTGCAAACGATAGACAGGTGTAACCTAAATAATCTATACCAGAAAACACCGAGAGCCAGGGGGGCGAGAACCCCCATAAACAATCTTGAACGGAATATCATTTAAAGGAGTCCATTCTTCTTGTGGTATTTTATTGCTCATATTTTATCGTTTTTATTGCACAAAGATAGTGTTTTATACTGATAATCAAGCAGAAATATTTAAGTATCTGCTGTTTTTAATAGCTATTTAGACAAATTGAAATTAATATCTGTAATTTTTGGATATAGAAGTCTTTTTATCTCATCCAATAATCTCAAACAAGATATTTGCATGATGCTTTATATGAGGTGGTTTTACTCTTATATAGCCTACACTCTATATCCAAATCTTCAAAAGAGACATTTGAGATAGTGTTACTTACAAGAAGTTTTTTAACTCGTAGAGAACAAACAGTTGCCCCTGAATCTTTCAAATAAAATAGCTCCTCACCGTTCTCCAATGATTATGATTCACACAGATCTTTGCATTTCTCCCAATGCGCATCGAATTCCTCTTTGCTAACCAACATATTGGTTTCTATCGAATACAAGTCATATTGCAGGATAATGGACATTGGAGGATTGAGTTTGATGAAATCTTCTGGAAAGCAACCATCTATTTCGACATTAGCTACGCAATAGTTGCCATCCGCAGAAATTGTGATAGCCTTTGATACTCTCACGCCATCAAACTCGCCATAGCAAATCGTGTCGAACACCTTTATCTTGAAATAGAACTTGTATATCAATATCTTGTTATTGCATGGAAGTTGGCTTCTCAGACGGATGTACAAATGAACCAAAGACAACAAAAAACTTTTCTTGGCATCTTTTGGAGACATTATCAGCGTGAAGTCCTTGCTAATCTGACCTACAGAATTTACTTCGACTTTTGTTTTAGGCGCTTCCTTAGAAACAAGTGCTTGGATTTCCTTCACCGCCTTGCTCCAAGTCTTAACGTAATCAGGAAAAATGAAGTAATAGTAGCTACAGAAAAAGAACTCCTTTGTCTCAGACTTGTATGAGACGAAGAAGTTGGCAGAATCAAAAGATTCGGTTAACTGTTCTTCGTGCATGATGTGAGAATCATCGGATGACTTCTCACAAATCGTACTAAGCATCTTGACTTGCCTCTTGAACCATATTTTGTATCTTTTGGCATAGAGTACAAAAATAATCGATATAACAGCCAAAATGACAAGCACGACAACACCGATAATATCTGAGCAGATATGAGTGATGACACCTATGCCATATATGATGACAATGCACCATAAAACGACCATTCCAAGTTTAGACATTATTTTTTCTATCATAAAGCTATTCGTTTTTGTGGTTTTGTGAATCCACGATTTTCTGTTATCTATGATACAGGCAGTGCCCTTTTCTGTAGTCTTCGGGAGATAATCTTTTTTTATTTTCAAATGCCATTTTATAGTCTTCCACATGCCATTCCCATGCTTCTTGCATTACATAGTCCTTGTCATATAATATCCAAATCAACCTGTCCCATTCGTAGTTCGAGACTTTGGGAACCATCGTTACTTTACTTCCTTTTTTACCGCTTGGACGATTGGCTTTTACTTGATACCTTATATTTCTATAAACGAAATCCGTCCCTTTGGCAACAGCAGTTTTGTCTCTCATGTAATCAGAGTATTCTTTCTCTGACATAGCAACCAACATTGCTGCATCATATTCAGAAATTGAACTCGTAATAGACGGAGCTATACCAAAACTTGCTTGCCATTGCAAAGCTACATCTACAAGTATATCTCTTAGCTTTACTTTTTTATCCATAGTAGTATTAATTTTAGCCTGTGAATTTGCAATCCACAGAAAGTGAATATTAATGTCTATTTTTTCTTCTTGTTGACATCTTTATTTGCCTCTAACCAAAGCAGAAAAGATAATAGAAAACATATAAAAGCCACATACTTTCCTCTTTCTATACCAGAATCACGACAAAAAACTCTATCAAGTTTCTCATCGTAAAAGAACGTGGTGGTGTTGAATCCTAACTGTAAACTGTCTCTTTTATTTATGACCGTATCGTATTTTTTACCTTGATAAATAATGTCTGCCGATGGGTGATGTCTTGAGCCACTTCGCAAATCCAAATTTATTATCTCACAAGCGATATTGCTTTGTGTTGTAGAGATTTTAGTTTCTCTATCAGATACTATAAACATATATGCAGTAAAAAGTCCGACAGCTATGTTTATCATAGCCACAACTATTTTTCTTCCCATAGCTTTCCTTATTTGTCCTTGCGGATTTATAAATTATTGCATTGTTCCATGAGAATTTTATCTATCATAGAACATTTCTTGAAAAAGGGATATGTATGATAAAAGTCCTTCGGGTCAATGGAGTCAGAATCTTGCTCCATCATCCATGCCGAAACGATTAAGACCATCATTTCGTAGTTCGCCTTTTCTTTCTGCCGTGGAGACAATCGTTTCGATGCTTTCCGAAGCCCTTCTATCTTTTGGGGATATTTCCGCAACATTCGGGTTAATCCTTCAGAAAGGGTCTCGTCATACGTCTCATCGGTATGCGACAAGCAATGCCTTATCACCAATATGTAGTCCTGCTCTTCGGAATGTTCTTGGGCAAAGAAATCACCATCTATGATTCGGCTGAGAAATAGGCTGTCGGTATTCGTTTCTTTCTTGCCTTTCAATTCTATCCTTCTTATGTTTTTGTCACAGAAAAGGACTCCATCAGTAGAAGCGTTTAGTGGATAGATATAACATTTTTCTCGCCCTCTTTTAAACAAGTATTTTATATCATAGAAGATTTCGCCAGTCAAAGTTAGCGTATCAGCCTCTAATGAAGCAAAGTAAAATTCTTCGATTTTATTTTTGCCAAGCGCTTTGTTACTTTTGGAGATTTCCAATGTGCCAGTGGTGTCATTATCAAATGTAAGTTTTACAGATATTGTTGTGTCAGAAAGTTTCACATCTCCGACATAACAACATATACCTTTTCCAAAAGTAGCTGATTGACATCCCATACTGCATAGAAACAGTATGGTGATGCTTGTCAAAATGTTAGCTTTTCTTCTTCCCATAATCACGTTAAACATTACGTTCTTTTTCATTCGTAATAAGTTCTTTCATATCCACAGACAACAACTGCGCAATTTCAAGAATAAACTCACTTCTTTTCATAAATATCTTTCTTGTAAAGGTTCAAACGATTTCATATTACAGTCTTTCCATTACTTCAAAAAGCCTTTGACCAAACCATAAAATATCGAGCCTAAGCCAACAAAGTATCCTTGAAGATAATTGATATAGTTAATGGTAAAACTTGGAGGAAACTCGTCTTTGTCCTTATAAGTAAAGACTGTGAATGCTATGCCGAAAATGATGGCGCACAACTCGTCGTATTGGTTACGGATAATGCAGTAAATTCCTAAGCAGACACAAGTGATGGCAAAAATCAAATAAGTAACATACAAAATGAGACCTATTGATTTTCGCTTTCTTATTGTGTGGAACAATAAGGCTATACCTGTTATAAAAGAAAGGATTCCCCAAAGACGTAAATATTCCATTATTTGATTCTTCTTAGTCAGACATTATTATCATGCTAAATATAAATATAGGCCAGACGAGGAGCAAACATACGCAAGTTATGCAATACCATACTCGTCTGATTCCTGGCGTATCTTTAGCAAACACCTCCCAGTACCTAAGATATTTATCCTTTCTCCATAAGAAAAAGTAATTTATAAAGAGGCAAGGTACTACTGAGACAAGGATAAACGCAGTCTTGCCTAAAGGCAGTAAAGAAACACATGAAAATAATATGGATACGAGATTGAATAAAGTCCATATCAACAGACAAGTAAATCCAATCATGATATAATCCGATACACATATTCCTACAGTTTCGTTATAAGGTATTCTTGTGTTGTTCCCTTTACGATTTCTGTAAAACTTCAAATAGTAAAACAAACATTCAAAAAATCTGTTTAAAAGAGTTTGCGTTTTCTTATCGCAGTTAAAAATGCAATAATATAGCCTATTCCAAAACAATTCTATATACTTCATATAGGCCTCTCTTTCTTTGAATTGGTTCTTTTGGAAATAAAAGAATAAATGGCATAGTGGATACAAATGGGCAAGAGATTGAATATCCCCAACCATACAAACACCATAAGACTCAAAGATAAGGCAGCACCATTGGTTACAACTAAGGAAATAATGCCTATCAAAAGCAACGTCACAAGACTATTCAACATTATTTGTCTTTTCAGCAAAAATTCCTTTCTAACAGATTTTGCCCAAAGTCAAGCAAGCAAAGCCATACTCAAGTTAAACAAGGAAATACAAATCGTAAGCATAATGCCCATAAAATGTCCCAAGTACAAGACCACTGCAGGAATAATATAGGCAACAAATGTAGCCACAAATACTGTGAGCAAATATTTCTTTGCATCTTTATCTCTTAGTTTCATATTACGTTCATTATATTTTACTCTGTATTGTACACGCACACTTACCGTGTCCACCGCCTCTTGGGAATGGACGCATGAGGCAAATAAACAAAATGCCAATAAACTGAAGAGTATTTTCATAAGCAACAATTCTTTTTATTTACTTCAACTCAAAGGTTGCCATGAAAGGCACCTTCTCACCATCTATGCTATCCTCATAAAAAAAGCGGTAAACGCCTGGTTTGTTGGGAAGAATATCGGGAAAAAGATGG
>SAMEA3663095__coassemble_1166_pt1 | contig 21305 bp, 16 predicted proteins | sample SAMEA3663095__metabat2_low_PE_016 | metagenome-assembled genome bin SAMEA3663095 (sample SAMEA3663095) | pig gut metagenome | biome: pig gut; feature: pig-associated habitat; material: faeces | place: France | collected 2012
AGTGTCAGCCCTAATTTTGTACTATCAAAAAAGTTTTAGCGGACAGCAATAATTTACATTAGATGCTGTAAATAAGCAGGAGCCGTCCCATAGGGCGGCTCCTTATCAGTTCCTTTTATAGTGCAGTATGAAAGTCGTAACTAACAAGTGCACTTCTTTCAGAACGCTGTGTTCAAGTATTTGGAGAGTTCAATCATTGACGTAAACCGGATGATAGGGGAGTCTATAGATTCGTGCACCCGCTTCTGCGTCCTACCTCTGATGATCGCCTGAAACATTCGTTCCACATTGTCGGAGATGTTGACGCGCTTCCAACTGTGCTCGCCCATCTGTGAGATGTGACCTCATCAGTAAACGATCGGGAAAGAAACTTTATTCCCTCAAAGTCGAGTACGACATCACATTCCTTTGGCAGATCAGTTAAGCCCAACTTGTTGGCTTGATCCTTGAACGGCCTGAAGTGCCTATGCAATCGGCAAGCTTAATTGTTTTCTCCATATAAAAAGACCTTCGCTTGTAATATGACGTTGCTATTCATCAGGGGACTTGATGGAGTAGGTTCTATTTTTGTTAGAGCCATGTGCTACGATAAGCCCTTTTTCAGTCAGGACTTTTAAGTAATCTTTTGTGCGACTTAGTCCGAGCCCAATATGCTCTGAAATTTCTGATGACTTAGCGTTATCTCTATCCTTTAGGAAAGATAGTATACTTTCTTCCTTACCCGACTGCTCATTGTCGTTTATCGCCGATTTATCGCCGATTGAATTATTTATCGCCGATTTATCGCCGGAATTTGCCTTTATCGCCGATTTATCGCCGATTTGTTGATTTGTCGCCGATTTATCGCCGATTTTATCAACGCTGTTGCTGTTCTCCGGATGAACGGTGAGGGCTTGCCCGAAATGTATCTTCAGCGTTGTCCTGGCCGGATTAAGATCTACGTCGTAGTTCACACCTGCTTTCACGTCGTCTCTCATTGTTGCCACAGCATCGGTCATGCCACTTCCGGCACGGTCGCCAATGCCAACAAGTCCGAACATGCGCATGATAGCCACATTGCGAGGATCGGAAACACCACCTTCCAGTGCGACCTTCAGGCTCACACGCATATCGCCTGGATTGGCAATAGTTATGTCATTCAGACTGTTGATGATGACGAAGCCTCGCCGGCCATAATAATCGCCGTGTGCCAGCGAGTTTAATAGTAGCTCTCTGATGGCGAGGTAGCTATGCGGCTCATCAATGCGAGAGACACCATCCTTGACGGCAAAGGGCACAGGCAGATTCTGTCGTAGACGAGGATAGACCCGCCAGAAGAAGTCATAGATGTTCCCGCTCCAGTCGCCTGAAGAAGAGGTGAGGCGATGAGTCCACCGTACCTGAGGATCGAACACCTCCCGATAGTCAAGGAAATACTGCGGTAGTACTCTTACTATCTCGTATTCGTAACCAAACATGATCAGACCTGCCAGTGTGGGATGGAACTTTTGGTCTTCGTCTGACAGCGCAGTTGCTCCGATGTTACGCAGGAATTGTTCGTTGTCGAAATCATTCCAGATGTGGTTGTCGTGGAATGCACGGAACCGATCACGATAGTCTTTGATGGTGGTCTTGCAGAATACCGACATGTCGAGATTGGAAAGGACCTTCTGGTCGACCGACACTCGGGAGGAATCGCGATACATTGCTGACACCTGCTCTTTGTCGCAGTGATAGTCGCCTTCGAAGTTCCGCCGATAAGTGCCGCCCTCCGGGTTTTGATTCAGGTATACCGGCCGTAATGACAGCTCAGCTCTCGGCACCTCCACCACGACGATGTCTTTGCCATCAACCCTCTCGGCATGCACCATCCGCTCGGTGAGGATGTTCACGTTCACCTTCTGACGGTTGTTGACAAGATCCCATATCTGGGAGATGAGCTTGTGAGGGTCATCCACGCCCTCAACCACAAGCTGATGGTCCTTCTTTTCTTCCACACCGAGCAGGATGATGCCTCCTTCGGTGTTGGCAAATGAACTGTAGGTCTCCCACATTGACTTGGGCACACCGCCTTGGGCTGCCTTTGCCTCCAGACGGTTGTCCTCCTTGTAGGATTCTACCTTGTTGATGTCGTATGTATTCTGCTCCATATTGTTACCATTCTTTTGCAAAGGTAATTTTTTATTGGCGATAAACCACCACAAAGACTGAATATTTTATTTCTTCTCCACCAATTTCTGCAGTTCTTCGGCCGACAAAGATGCCAATTGCTCCAGCAGCGCAGCCTTATCAGTCTCCTCTTTGTCTTTCAGATCGAGCAACAGCGAGTTGTACTCCATCTGCGTCTCTAGGGGATAATGCTCGATGTAGAGCGCCGTCACAGAATGGTCACCGGTTGAATGCCCCATGCTCTCAGAGATATAGTCCATGTCAATGCTAGCCCGCTTGAGGTTCGTGGCGAAGGAGTGGCGGCACCATGTGCCACTGAGGTCATAGTCCCAGTGCATGCATTCCTTGGATAGCTTCGTCATCCGCTTCCTCACGTTTGCGTTCTCCTGACTTGTGCGGCGGCGGATCTCCTTGTCGTTGGTGGCGCCTTTCAGAATCCAGGGGAACACATAGGCATCCTCCCTTGGCTCAGCCGCTATCTCGTCAAGAATATATTGCAACGGCTCAATGATAGGTATGATCACCTCTGAGCCTTCCTCGCTGCGCCCAGCTGTCTTCTGACGGTTGAACAGAAAAGCCTTCTTGCCACTATCAAAATAGAAGCGGTTGTATTTCAACTGTCCGGCATCCGCAAGGTTGAAGCCATTGCAAAGGTATTGGGCGAGAAACAGCCCCAATGAGATATGAACATCCCTGCGGTAATCTTCTGGCCAATCTGTAGGGTATTCCTTACTCTGGAAAAGACGGTAGAGCTGTGTCATCTGCTCCACGGTAAGAAACCGGTTCTTGCGCGTTGCTCCCTTGGGGATGGCAACCAGCCCCAGACTCTTCTTGTTGGAGAAGGGATATTGAATGTTCGACATGTAGCCCAGCTTGATGCACTCGTTCCAGACCACACGCATGGTGCGGAGGTAGATACCCCGCGTGGCATCGCTGATCTTGCCGACAATCTTCCCTTTGGCATCTTCCACACCGCTCATCATACCCATGTTCCACCGCTCTACGACATCCTTGTCAATGTGGAAGCCTTTCACTGGGTCGCGCCACATGATCTTCTTGAAGGACCGCAGTGCACACTCATAGGACTCAGCAGTAGAAAATCGCCCAGTCGTCGACAGCTTATGGATGATGTCTTCCCAAACGCCAATGAATGAGATGCGCTCATCAGTCGTCTTGCCAGACAGCGCCATCTTGATGTTGTCCATCGACAGTTCCCGACCGGGATTCAGCCCACGCATCAGGATGATGTATTGGTCGAACTGCTCTTTCCACTTCTTCTGAATGTCATAATTCTCCGACTTACTCTTCCGTGCAGATATGATGTCGATGAAGTTCTTCTCCGAATAGCTGCTGCCAATATGATAATAGTATACCTGCTTGTTGAGGATGAACCTCAGTGAAAGCGGATACTCCTTGATTCCCTTTCGGGTGGAACGCTTATCGAGTGTCACGGAGAACGTACAGTTGCGCTCCTTGCTGGTCAATATCGGACTGCTGAGTCTTGTCATAAGTGCTGAACATCTTTTATGGGTGAAACAAATGGGTTGCCTAACTCTGTTGGCAAAAGTAGCTATTTCCTGCTATATCACCAAGCATTTCTGCCTTCGGATTATCTTTTTTAACGTAATTTTCAGGCCACGTAATTTTGACTGAAAGCCAGCAATAAGTTATCTTTCAATATTTTGTCCCACGTAATCCACGTAATTTATACGTAATTTTACTCCATTGAGTTACCGATAATCAGCACCTATCACGTAATATAATAGAAATATAAAACACTGAATATCAAAGATGTAACAAATCACTAAATATCATAGAATATCATTATGTCGGATTCATAATCCGGAGATCGTGGGATCGTGGCCCACCCCCGCTACACTGAAAATCAAGCACTTACGGACTTCCGTAAGTGCTTTTTTCATACGCGCGAAAACTATGCGAAAACCATAGCCGTTCAGTTCGCCCATGATATTTAGTGGCGTATCAGCCCAAAAATACTCCGATGGCTTGTGTCATTGAATATCTCCCCGTCTCAAAATCTTGACAAAACGCACAATCTATTCTCTCCGGATAAATTGTGAGCACTTCTGTCTTTTCGTAGTCCTTCCTGTCTTTTTTCCCCTGAAGGAGGACATTAGGATAGCGACCATTTCCAATAGGGCAACACCTCTATCTTTCCTTTATTATCCTCGATGGTCGCTTCCTCTTCGTAAGTTATGATGAGACGGCGCTTGCACTCCAATGCCGAAGGAAGTTTCTTCAGGGCAGACACCTCTCTCTCATAAGTGCCATCGCTATGACTAAGATTATAGCAAACCTGAATGGCAAGGCCCTCGTCAGGGACAAAGAAATCGACCTCCACACCCGAGTTGTAATAGAACACGCGTTCGTTGCCTGGATCATTGCCATACTTCCTCAAAAGGGTAACAGCCACAAGGTTTTCCAACAAAGAGGTATCAGCATCAACAAGGAAGAGATTGAGGATGCCATTGTCGGTGAAGTAATACTTGCTGATCGTCTCTTTCTCCACAAATGGCGAAGCGATATTGTGCATACGCAGCAACAGCCATGCATCCTGACAATACAGCACATAGTTGCCCACCGTTGGCACGCTGATCTTACCGCCAACAGAGGACAGTATTCGTGAGATACGGTTGTAGGACAACGGCTGCTTGATGCTCTCGGCTATCTTCTTTATTATAAGACGCAACAGATTCGGATTGCTGATACCATTGCGTGCACAGATATCGCCAAGATATACCTTCTGAAAGGTGCTGCTCACATAGTCGCGCTTAACGGGTAACCCGACACTTTCCGGCAGGCCTCCCCAATGCAGATATTCATTATACAAGCGCATGAACTTGGCTTTGCCATCGGTCTGTAGCAGACTGTTCTCGTCATACTTTTGACCGGAGAAATCAAGATATTCCTTGAAGCTGAACGGATAGACCTCGACAGACAAATATCTGCCACCAAGCGTAGTCATCACCTCACGCGACAGCATCTTGGCGTTACTTCCCGTGATATACACATTATATTTGTTGTCAGCCAATCGCCTGGCAAACTTTTCCCAACCATCAATATTCTGTATTTCATCAAGAAATAGTATGGGTCGCTTGTCAGACAGCTCCGCAAAGCATTCCAGAATGAGATTGAAGTCTGACGACCTGAATTCCTCTAACCGGTCATCCTCAAAGTTCACATACAGCATCTCGTCCCAAGTATGACCCTGGCTCAGCAGTTGCTGCATGCGTTGGTAGAGCATGAAGGACTTACCAGCGCGCCGCAAGCCAACCAAAACGTAGCAGGGAAAGCTACTCATATCCACCTGTCGCCGGAACACCTTGTATCGCTCCACCTCCACCCTGTTGTCCAAAATTATCTGCTTCAGAATATCCTTATTCATAGCTTTATTAAGTGTCACTTTATAAAACACTGCAAATTTATAAAGTACTATTTAATAAAACAAGGAATAAGTGTATTTTAACGTTTACCATCTCCCGTTAGCCCAACTTGCAGCTTTTAGTTCACACGGCATGCCGAACTTTTAAGATTGTCAACAAAATCCTTGTTTTGGATGATATTTGCTTGATATGGGCCCTTTCTGATTCTTTGTTCTCGTAAAAATATTAAGCGGTTCTCAAACCCCAAAATGTGTGGTACACTGGGGGTTGCATGATGTTTGGATTTTGCCTAACTTTGCACCGATGTATATCAAGGTCCAAACAAGAACAAAAATCGGTACCGACGGGAAGAAGCATTCCTCCGTTTATCCGAGGCTCTACGAGTCTTACCGTAATAGTGACGGTAAGATTCGTCAGCATTATCCTATTCCGCTGGATCTTGATGACCTTCCGTCTTGGAAAGACCGCTATGGACGGGTAACAGGTTCTTCTCATACTACAAACAGTGACAACGGTATGGTTAGCACTACGTATAAAGACAAGTATGGCCGTATAACTGGATCCAGCAACAGCCATACAAGTGAATCTAAGACCACTACCACATATTAATATCATGATGGTCATTATGATTGGCATGTACTGCTATTTCGTCTATCGGCAGGACGACATGCCAAAGAGCGTTAGCGAGTCTGGGCAAGGAGATAAAAGTGGTGGGTGGAAGACAGCATCTTATTTTATCACTGTACAGAGCTTTCGCACATCCTCTTCAAATGTCTCTTTGTGGATGGCCCGCCCTTTCATCATGGAACGGTAATTGTATATGGTCTGCAGGGAGAGAAACAGCAGATCGGCTATCTCTTGGTTGCCTTTCACCCCAAGGCGCATGAGTGCATAGATCCGCAACTCTGGCGTAAGCTCGTGGGGCAGACTGACAGATATCTGTGCAGAAGGAAGGAGAAGACCATTGAATTCCGTGTTGAAAGAAGGATAGAGATCCAGAAAAGCCCGGTCGAACCGATGTATGAATGTGGCAGCATCCTCCTCAGAGATTCGTGACGAGGTGATCATGGTCAGCAGATCCTGCGACTGGTTGGTTTTAATCTTACGTTTGACGAGCGTCTGATATTTCTTCAACTTGTCTATATATTTAGCACACAGGTCAATATAGAGCTGAGCCAGACCTTCCCGCTTGCGGTTGGTATCCTCCAGTTTCTCATTGCTCTCCTGCAATTGACCGTTTGTACGCTCTAACTTGTTGTTCATCCTTTCCAGTCGCAACTTGTTTAGGCTGAGCAAGTTGTTTTGCTTTTTGATGAAAATCAAAGACAGCAAGACAATAACGGAAAGCAGAGCCAGCAGCACAAGCCCGAAGGATATCCGTGACTTCTGACCTTGTATTTTCTCAGTATAGGCACTGAGAATGGTCGGGAACTTGTGGGCAATCTCCAAAATGCGCAGCCGGGCACCAAAGAACTGCGCATCCTCCATCGCCACATAGATATATCGTGTCGCCCGGTCTATATTGTCGCCTTTCTCAAAAACATACATAGCTAAATCCTGGATAGCAAGATTTTCCTTCAAAGGTGTAAGCATGTCCGAGATGGCAGCTCTGCAACACCATTCCACATATTTTTCTTTATTAGCCTGTGATTTATAATACCATGCCAGGTCGTACGCTGTGGACGCGTATAGCTTGGATCTTACAGGTAGTCGTCTAATGAGATTACTACGGACACGAAAAGCCGTTTTTTGATCCTCACGAACAATCGCGTACATCTGCCCTTCCAGATACAGGTATTCGGGCGATTGCTTGTCAGCCAGGTTCAATGCAGCCATAAGGCTTTCTTTCATCTTTTGCCTGTAAGCAGGCTTGAGAGATTTGTTGCTGCTGTATTGGTCACAAAACATATAAAGCCAAAATCGGGCCACATGATATTCATAGCGCAACTGATGGTTCAACTTGACCGTGTCAAGCATTTGCAGATTGTGCTCACCCTCAGCATAATATCCGCCAAGGGCACACAGATAGGCTTGATGAATGATGGCCAATTGCCGGTAATAGTCATCTCCTAAGCGCTCCGCCAGGTTTTTCTCCCGCTCCACCCATGCCATGGCGGAATCATAGCGGAAGGTAACATATTCTTTATATAAGCTGTCAGTGATGTGCAGCTTTGCCCGTCCCTCATTTAGCGCGTTCACCGTCTTTAGTAAAACAGACAACTTCCGTTCCTTTTGCTTCTACACCTGGTACCGTTCGTGGATCGTCGCATCAAGCCGGTCCAGCCAATAGTTGTCAGCGAAGGCAGTACTGCAACAGAACACAACGGATAGGAAAATTACGATTAATCGCGGCATAAATTGACTCCTTTTGTTTCTGTTTACAAAAATATGAAGAATAGCAGATTTAGCAAAACTTACTTTCTACTTTTAAGTATATTTAATAATAAGCTAATTTTCAGACTTTTACAAGAATTGTGCCAAAGGTCAAACTTACATTGAGCTTACGTATGGCTACAACTGAGCGAATTCTGCCTTAACTTTGCAGCGAATCTAAAATCTTAATCATGTCATTCTTAATTTTAAATTTATGAGACAAAGACTTCTTTTCATCATGGTGACTCTTTGGACTTCGCTACACCTGATGGCTCAAACAGCCATTACGGGCAACGTGAAGGATGTAAGCGGTGAGCCAATCATTGGTGCCAGTGTGATGGTTGCAGGTACCAACAATGGATGCGTTACCGATTTAGACGGTAATTTCTCACTGAAAGTAGACAAAGGTAAGGAACTGACAATCTCCTATGTCGGTTTTAAGTCTAAAACAGTAAAAGTGAGTGGCAACGGTCCTATCCAAGTGACACTTGAAGAGAACCATGCTTTATTGAATGAGGTGGTGGTGGTAGGTTTTGGCACACAGAAGAAAGCCAACCTCACCGGCAGTGTCTCTTCTGTCAGTGCAGAGGATCTCGGCAACCGTTCCCTTACCTCCGTTGCCATGGGCATTGAAGGCAAGATGCCGGGTGTTCAGATTAAGAACAACACCGGTCGTCCCGGTGTGGACGACGGCGACAACGCCATCCGTATCCGTGGTACCGGAACATTCAACAATACCTCCCCGATGATCATCGTCGATGGCATGGAGAGCACGATGTACAACCTTGACCCCAACGACATCGAGTCGATCTCCGTACTGAAGGATGCTGCTTCGGCTTCCATCTATGGCTCCAAAGCTGCCAACGGTGTCATCATTGTCACAACGAAGCGCGGCAAGGAAGGCAAGGCGCAGATCAACTATGCCACCACCTTTGGCTGGCAGCGGAGAACCAACAGCGCCAAGTATGTCAATTCGGCTGAGTATGCCGAGCTCACCAACGAGGCACGCGCCAACGAGGGTATGGCTCCGTTGTATACGGCCGAAGACATCCAAAAGTTCCGCGACGGGTCCGATCCTTATGGTCATCCCAACACCGACTGGTTTGGACTGATGTACCGCGGCAGTGGATTTCAGATGACACACAACCTGAATCTCTCGGGTGGCTCAAAAGACATACGTTACATGACCTCGGTGGGCTATACCGACCAGAACGGTATTATCAAGAACTTTGGCAACGACCGCTACAACGTGCGCCTCAATCTCGATGCCAATCCCAGCAAGCGTCTCGAACTGTCTATGAGCATGGCTTACACGCGTGAGAACGTCACCAAGCCCACAGGCCCTAACAGTAACGATTATAATTATTACTTCTACCTGCTCTCTAAACTGTCACCGATGGTGCCGTGCTATTTAGAGAATGGCGACTATGGCTATATCGGCGACGGCAACCCCATTGCCTGGCTCGATGCCAACTCCAAGGCCGATCAGATACGCAACAATCTGCAGCTCGTCGGCTCACTGAAATATACGATCCTACCAGGACTGACTTTCAAGGTCATGTCCTCCTATAAGGCCTACTCAGGCGAGACCCACGACATGCACAAAGCCGTGAGATATAATGCCAACTATGTGCATGGCACCGTAGACAAGCTCACGGAAAATCTTTACTCTGACTTCCGTTTCAGCAATGACTACATCCTGGAATATACCCAGACCTTCGACAAAGCACATCATTTCCATGCTTTAGGCGGTTATCATACGGAGTACTTCCGCGATCATGGCATTGATGCCTATCGTGAGGATTTCCCCAACAGCGACCTTTACGACCTCAATGCTGCCGGCACCAAGAACCAGACATCGGCAGGCAGCAGGCATGAGCTCTCCATGCTCTCTTGGTTTGGGCGCGTCAACTACGACTATCTCGGCCGCTATCTCTTCGAGGCTAACATGCGCTACGACGGCACATCGCGTTTCGCCAAAGGACATCGCTGGGGCCTTTTCCCATCAGTGAGTGCAGGCTGGCGCTTTTCGGATGAGAAATTCTGGGAGCCTCTTCAGCGTGTGGTCAGCAATGCCAAACTCCGGTTGTCATGGGGACAGCTTGGTAATCAGGACATAGCAGGCTACTATCCTACAGTGAGCACGCTCTCATTGGATCAGATGTATCCTTTTGGAGGTGTCATCCGTCCAGGAGCCGCCACGACGAAAGCCGTGAACAAGAAACTGAAATGGGAGACGACCACTACATGGGGTGCCGGTCTCGACCTGACCTTCTTCAATCGTCTGAACGTTGTCTTCGACTATTATAATAAAACCACGAGCGACATTCTTATGCCTGTAACCACTCCTATGACCTTTGCTCTCACCGACTACTATGACAATGTGGGCAAGGTGCGCAACAGCGGTATAGAGCTGTCGCTCGATTATCATGGACGCGTAGGTAAGGTAAACTATAACGTCGGCGGCAACTTCGCCTACAACAAGAACAAGATCCTCAATATGGGCTCCGGTGGCGACCAGTATATCTATGACACCAACAACGCCTGCTATGCCATCATGCGCAAGAGATACCCTATGAACAGTTTCTTCGGTTACAAGACCGACGGATACTTCCAGAGTGAGGAGGAGATCAAAGCGGCTTATCCCAATGGCTGGACACAGTTTGGTGGTCGCGATCCCAAGCCGGGTGACCTTAAATATGTTGATACCAACAAGGACGGCAAGCTCGATGCCAATGATCGCCAGGTGCTCGGTTCCTGGAACCCCTCCATCACCTTCGGCTTCAACCTCGGTGCCGACTGGAAAGGCTTTGACATTGCGCTCTTCCTGCAGGGAGCTGCCGACGTGAAAGGTTACGTCACCCGTGAGGGCGTGGGATACATCAATGGTGACGCCTCCAAGCCTACAACCATGTGGCTGAACCACTGGACCACTGACAACCGCAATGCCAAGACACCACGACTGATCGTAGGTATGGAAGGATGGAGCATGCCTACCACAACAAGTGACTTCTGGATGCAGGATGCAAGCTATCTCCGTTTGAAGACCCTGCAGATTGGCTACACCTTGCCCAAATCAATCACAACGAAGATAGGACTTACCAATGTGCGCATCTTCTATACGGGCGAGAACCTCCTCACCTTTACGGCCTTCATGGATGGAATGGATCCGGAAGCACCTGTCACCAATGACAATCTGAGGAACAACTATTATCCGCAGACACGTACCAACTCTTTTGGTATCAACGTAACGTTCTAATCAACCTTTAAGTACAACAACAATATGAAACTACATAATTTAATCATGCCAGTCTTTGCAGTAGCATTGACCCTGACAAGCTGTTCGGAGAGTTTTCTTGACCGCGAGCCCACCGATGCGCTGTCCAACTCCAAGTTCTGGAAATCGGAGAAGGATGCTGATGAGGCCCTGACAGGCTGCTATCACCAACTGTACAGTCCTTACCGCCCCGAGGAGATGTGGTTCTGGGATACAGCGAGCGACAACGCCTTCTGCTACCATAACAATAAGGACTACCGTGCCATCGGCAACGGATCCATGGCTTCCTCCGGAGTCAGCGTGCACAACTACTTCACGTATGAGCAGATACGCACTTGCAATGAATATCTGAAACGCGAGAACACCATCGCCTTCTCTTCTGAGGCAAAACGTCAGCAGTATCGTGCCGAGGTGCGCATGATCCGCGTCATGTCGCTCTTCTTCCGCGTACAATGCTATGGTGACTTCCCTTTCTCGGAAGATGTCTATGAGACGATCGACGAGAGCCGTGTGCCAAGGGTCAGCAAAGACAAGCTGCTCGACTTCTGCCACACTGAACTGAAGGACATCATTCAATATCTGCCAGCGAAAGCCGAAGCCGGCCGCATCACCAGTGGCGCCGCAAAAGCCTATCTTGTCAGGTTGGACATGTATATGCACAACTACGCCGAGGCTGCACAGGTAGCCAAGGAGATCATGCAGTCGGGGCTCTACGCAATGCCCAAGCTTACTTATGAGCAGTCGTTTCTGAAAGCAAACCAGTACAACTCTGAGGTCATCCTGTCCTTTGAGCACAACAAAGCCGGCGGCTTTGGAATGTGGGTGGCAGAATTCTTCCCCAACTCCTATGGTGGCTGGTCATCCATCGTGCCGACACAGAGCCTGCTCAACACCTATGAGACGCGCAACGGTCTGACGATCGATGAGGATCCTACCTATGATGCTCGAAACCCGTTTGTGAACCGCGACCCGCGGCTGCGCGCCACCATTCTCTATCCCGGACAGGTCTGGGACAAGTATGCAGACACCAAGAACTATCCACATGGATATCCGTCTATCGAGAAGGGCAGTGGCGACTATTGGAGTGATGCCGACAACGCCACACATACAGGCATGAATTTCAAGAAGTTCTATTCCGATCCGTCTGAATTTGGCGACATCTTCAGTTGCGACCGCAACTTCCCCATCCTGCGCTATGCTGAAGTGCTTCTCTCCTATGCTGAGGCGAAGATTGAACTCGGACAGATCGACGCTTCTGTCTACGATGCCATCAACCAGGTGCGCCACCGTGCCGGCATGCCCAACGTAGACGAAACCAAATACAACACCCAGGAGACGCTTCGTACATTGGTCCGTCGTGAGCGGCGTGTGGAGTTTGCCTATGAGGGTCTTCGCCGATTCGATCTGCAACGATGGGGCATCATGGACAAGTGCATGCCAGAGACCATCTATCACATGAACGGAACCATCTCCAACACGATCAACGCGGAGGGTGACCACGATGTGGATATCGCGCCTTATGGCAGTGACATCGAGGAGGTAAGACACTTCACCAAGGGTAAAAACGAGTTGCTGCCCGTGCCGCAGACCGTCATCGACGTCAACCCATTGATCACTCAGAATCCGAACTATTAATATCAACCCAAGTTCTTCTCCCCCGCCCTCCAAGGGTGGGGGAAGAGCGCACAACCATCACTTACATGAGAACCAAAAACTTTTTTTTAGCCATGCTTATATGGCTCACAGGCGCCCTTGGCGCTAAAGCCACTGAGAAGATTGTCATCCCTATCAGCACCAACGAGACCGACCTGGTGTTGCAGGTGGGCGACAACGGGCGTCTTTATCAGACCTATCTCGGCCACCGGCTGAGCAACCGGTCAGACCTAAAGCAGTTTAACTGGTACAACAAGGCCGCCAGCGACGGCAGCGTCAGCCAGCGGGGATGGGAAGCATACGCCTGTCAGGGGGCGAGGACGTTTTTGAACCGGCGCTGGCACTCGTCCACGCCGATGGCAACAGAGCAACCTATTTGTACTATAAGCGCCATGAGGTGAAGGATATTCCGGGCGGCAAAGAGACAACCATCTATCTTGCCGACAACAAATATCCTGTGAATGTGGAGCTCCACTATCAGGCTTATCCCAACGAGAATATCATCCGCACCTGGACGGAGATCTCTCATCATGAGAAAGGCGACATCCGCCTGGATGCCTATGCCTCAACAATGCTTTATTTCAACCGGAAGGACTATTGGCTCACCGAGTTCAGCGGCGACTGGGCCAACGAGGCCAACATGCTGTCGCAGCAGTTGAAGTTCGGCAAGAAAGTCGTGGATACCCGTCTGGGCTCCCGGGCAGCCATGCATACCCAGCCCATGTTTGAGATTGGATTGGGCAATAAGGTTGCTGAGCAGAATGGCGAAGTGCTCATGGGAACCCTGGCCTGGGTGGGCAACTTCCGCTTTACCTTCGAGGTGGACAACTCGGGATACCTTCGCGTCCTGCCCGCCATCAATCCCGCTGCAAGCGACTATCTGCTTCGTGCAGGACAGACCTTCCGCACGCCCGACTTTATCTTCACCTTCTCACAGAACGGTACTGGAGAGGGCTCACGCAACTTCCACCGCTGGGCACGACTCTATCAGGTGAAAGACGGGAAAGGCTCACGGATGACGCTGCTCAACAACTGGGAGAATACCTTCTTCGATTTTGACCAGCAGAAGTTGGGCGCACTGATGGGCGAAGCCAAGGACTTAGGCGTGGACATGTTCCTTCTCGACGACGGATGGTTTGGCAACGGTGAGAACGCACGTAACAACGACCACGCAGGACTCGGCGACTGGGAGGTGAACCATGAGAAGCTGCCCGGAGGCATCGCTGCCCTGGTCGACTCCGCAAAGAAGAACGGCGTAAAGTTTGGCATCTGGATCGAACCGGAAATGGTGAACCCCAAGTCGTTGCTCTTCAAGAAGCATCCCGACTGGGTCATCAAACAGCCCAACCGTGACACCTATTATTTCCGCAATCAGCTCGTCCTGGACATGGGCAACCCCAAGGTGCAGGATTATGTCTTTGGCGTCGTGGACAGGATCATGACCGAGAATCCCGACGTAGCTTTCTTCAAGTGGGACTGCAACTCGCCTATCACCAATGTCTATTCGCCCTATCAAGGTAAGAACCAGGGCCAGCTCTATATCGACCATGCCCGTGGCGTATATAATGTGATGCGCCGTGTCAAAGCCAAATATCCTTCTCTGCCGATGATGCTCTGTTCCGGTGGTGGTGGACGCTGCGACTATGAGAGCCTGAAGTACTTCACAGAGTTCTGGCCCAGCGACGACACCGATCCCGTAGAGCGTATCTTCATCCAGTGGGGCTTCTCCCAATTCTTCCCCGTCAAGACCCTCTGTGCGCATGTCACCTCCTGGAACAAGGCAACAAGCATCAAGTTCCGAACCGACGTAGCGAGCATGTGTAAGCTCGGCTTTGACATTGGCCTGAAAGGGCTCACGGCCAACGAGATAAGCTATTGCCGTGAGGCTGTGAGCAACTGGAAACTGTGGGAGCCGGTGATCCTCGACGGCGACATGTACCGCCTGGTGTCTCCCTACGCGGGCAATCACATGGCTGTAAACTATGTATCTGCCGACAAGCAGAAGGCCATCGCCTTTGCCTACGACATCCATCCTCGGTTCAACGAAAAGCTGATGCCGTTGAAGTTTCAGGGCCTGGATCCCGCAAAGCGCTACACCGTGGAGGAAATCAACTTGATGCCTGGCACTGATTCTTCACTCCCTGAGAACGGGAAAACGTTCACCGGCGATTATCTCATGCAGGTCGGACTGAATGTCTTCACCTACCAACAGACGCAGAGCCGGGTGATAACCCTGGTAACCAACGAATAACGATTTCTCTATGGGAACAAAAAACTTCTCACTATTGGCGGCTTGCCTCATGTCATGTATTTGTACATGGGCAAGCCCCATAGTCATCACATCCCCATCAGCCCAAACCAAGGTTGTGGTGGATGTAAGCAACGAGGCTGTCAACTATAGCCTATACCATCATGGCAACAAGTTGCTGGAGCAAAAGCATTTGACGCTTATCCTGGACCATGAATCGTTGGGCGACCATCCGCGCGTTGCCTCAACGTCAACAACGCTGAAAAAATATGAGCTTCATCCTGTCATAGCGCTCAAGCAACGTGTCGTCAGCGGCAGTTACCGTAACACCATCATTCATTTCAAGAACCACTACGCGCTTGAGTTCCGGGTCATGGACGATGCCGTGGCATACCGCTTCATCCTTCAAAAGAAAGGCAAGACCGTGGATGTGCTGCAGGAACCCGTCTGCCTCACGCCCAGTATCCCCGTCAAGGCAGTGCTGCAGACGGCAACGTCTTTCCGCTGCAACTATGAAGACGCTTACACCACCCTCGATCCTGCTCAGTGGTCAGTGTCGCAGATGGCGACCACGCCCCTGCTCCTGTCGGCTGATGACGGCAGCAATCTGCAGATGCTCATAGGAGAGACCGGTGTGCGGGACTATCCGCGCATGTTTTTCAAAGGCGACGGACAAGGCAACATCCTGTCGGCTTTTCCTCATGTGCCTGTCAAGTTGACAAAAGCCGAGGACGGTGGACAGAAGATCACCGAGGAAGCGCCATATATCGCCCGGACGGATGGCAACCGCTCGCTGCCCTGGCGTTATTGCATAATGGGAACGCCTGCCGACCTGATCACACAGCATGTGACGGCAGTGCTCGCACAACCGTCGGAGATTGCCGACACCCGATGGATAAAACCGGGGAAAGCGGCATGGGACTGGTGGTGCCAGTGGGACATCTATGGACAGGACATCGATTTCCAGGCAGGCCGTAACACGGCTACCTATAAATATTTCATCGACTTTGCGAGCAAGAATGGTTTGGAATACTATTTTATAGATGATGGCTGGGCAGAAGACCGGCAAGCGCCCTACAAAGCCCGCAAGGAGGTGGATATGAAAGAGCTGGTCGATTATGCCACTCAGAAGAAAGTAGGACTGGTGCTGTGGGTGCCGTGGTTTGCCCTCGAGAACCATCCTGATCTGTTCCGCCTCTATGCCACCTGGGGCATCAAAGGCGTGAAGGTCGACTGGATGGACCGCAGTGACCAATGGATGGTGAACTATTATGAGCGGATGGTAAAGGAGGCGGCGAAATATCATCTCATCGTGGATTTCCATGGCGCTTTTACTCCTTCCGGACTTGAGTACCGGTACCCCAACCTGTTATCCTACGAAGGAGTGCGTGGCCTTGAATACCACGAGGGGTGCACGCCCGCCAATACGCTGTGGCTGCCGTTTATCCGCAATGCTGTGGGAGCCATGGACTTCACGCCCGGAGCCATGCACTGCCAGCAGCCGGAGGTGTATTATTCTAAAGAGCCTAACTATGCCGCCCTTGGCACGCGAGCCTACAACATGGCAATGTTCGTCGTCTTTGAGAGTGGTGTGCAGATGATGGCAGACAGTCCGACAAGCTATTATCACGATGCCGACTGTATGCGTTTTCTTGCTTCGGTGCCCGTCACCTGGGACGAGACCCGTGTGTTGGAGGCACAGCCGGGGAAAGTCATCGTGCTGGCACGGCGCAAGGGAGACAAATGGTTCATTGGGGCTATGAATGGCGACAACGAGCATGAGCGCAGGATCAATCTGAACCTTGGTTTCCTTGGATCCGGTTCTTACCGTATGACCTCGTTCGCTGATGGCGCCAATGCCTTCAGACACGCCGAAGACTACACCCGGCGCATCCAAAAGGTTGATAATACTACCACACTGCCCATCACCCTGGCGCGTAATGGCGGGTTCTGTGCTGTCATAGAAACGGGCTATTGAAACACGGGCCTGACGTCGATATAGTCGATGTCAGGCATCCAGCCCGTAGCGTTCGACAGACGGATGGTGTTGCGGCCTTTCTTCAGCTGTATGCTGACCGTTTTCTTTGCCACCGTGTTCCAGCTGCCGGAACTGACGCTGATGGTTTGCACGCGCTGCCCGTTTACGTCGACAGCCATCGTGCGGTTCTCGCCACTGATGCAGGCAATGGTGAGCTCGTACTTGCCCCCTTTATGGCTGTAAACATCACGCCATTGCAGGTCGTTGGATTCGCTTTGCCCCAACCACCCGGCTTTCAAGCCTGAAGAGCAGTAATCAGCATATTCGTAGATGCCGGTTTTCGCTGCCTGGTTGTTTGTCAGCTCCTGGTAGTCGCTGATATACGCCGTCTCTGCCTCGTAGCGGGTGCGTTCCAGCCGCCGTTCGCCCTGAGCCTTGTAGATGCGGGTGCCGTGGGCAGGCACGGTCACGGTGTAGGTGCCGGAGAATTGGCCAAGGTCTTTCTGCAGGAAGAGGTCACGCAGCGACACCTTGCCCGCCAGACACAGGTCAGAGAAGCTAACCTGCACACGCTGAGCTGTGTCGCTGGGATTGTAGATGGCGAAGGCACGTTGGGTACCATTCAGGTTCTTAATGTCGCGCGCCAGGATATAGCATCCGCTATTCTTGGCCACGACATAAGCCTGTTGGTAGAGCGGATCCTGATTCAGTGCAATGAGTTCCTTATTCTTCAACAAGCTGAGGGCTTCGGGCTTGATGGTAGTCAGGTCGCAGCCGATGAGCAGGGGCGAGTTCATGATGCACCACATACCGAAGTGAGTCTTGTCCTCCTCGGCGGTCATTGAGCGTCCCACTTCCAGCATGTCCATGTCGTTGAATCGCCCGCCGTAGCTGTAGGCGCTCAGATACAGGTTCTCCGCCAGGATACCTTTCACCGATTCCCAGCCGTCCCAGATGTCGTGTGTGGTGCGCCACGAGAAAGCCACGTCGTGCACCCACGTGCCGGGATAGTTCCAGCGGCACACGTTCATACGCACGTCCTTGCGCCCTGTAGCACGTATAGCCTTGCTGATGGCGGTGTAGCGCTGCTGCGGGTCGAGCGCCAGATGCTGCGTGTTTTGCGGGGCGTCGCCGCCACAGAAGTCTACCTTGATGAAATCGAAGCCGCATTCCTTAAAGTAGAAGTTGGCGTCGTGCTGGTCGTAGTTGTAAAAGCCTACGTTGACGCTCAGTTTGTCGCCATTGTACATATTGCCGCAGGTGTTGGCACCGGCATCGCTGTAGATGCCAGCTTTCAGCCCCTTGGAATGGATGTAGTCGGCCACGGGCTTCAAGCCGTTGGGGAAACGCTTGGGATGAATGAGGAGCTCGCCTGTCTCCATATTGCGCCCGCCAAAGAAACCATCGTCGATGTTGATGTGGTCGTAGCCCACAGCGTTCAGGCCTTTTGAGATCATCGCGTCGGCCTGACGGCGAATGAGCGTGTCGCTGATATTCACACCGTAAGTGTTCCACGAGCTCCACCCCATGGTGGGTCCGCCCTGCGCCATTAAGTGAGCAGAGCCCATCAGACACACGGCTGCTAAAAATAGTTTTTTCTTCATCATTTAGATTTATAAGTTCTAATCCATGTTGGTGATTGTAATATCACTAGTGCAAATTTATGAAATTTTCAATAAAAACCATTCTTTGGGCGCACTAAAGTTTTTTATCGTGGATCAGAACGCATACCTGCCCTCCTCCCTGGCTTTTCGTGGCTGGTCAAACGACCGTCAGCCACACGGACGACGGGCGTCAGCCAGATGGACGACGGCCGTTTGACCAATAGCGCAACGGCCGATTGACCATGTTGCCCCCATCTATTCCGCACCAGGCCATCACCTTTTCAAGATGATTGTTTACCTTTGCAGGTGTTAACCATCCAACCTAAAGATTATGGTCATAAAGTATGAAGTGCAAAGCATAGAGAACTCCGAGGGTAGGGGTGTGTCCCGTCCGTTCATTCGCCTGCATCAGGGTCGTTCGATGACAACCGACGAGCTTGCCGACAAGCTCGGAGCCTCGAGCACGCTGATGAGCTGTGCGACTATGTGGAGGCCACGCTCAACACGCAGGAGGACAATATTCAGAACGTGCTTAGCGCGATGATGAACGACCTGCCGGAGGGCTGCATGAGAGAAGGCTTGGAGGGGAGCTACTCTTATACCTATCAGACTCCAAGGCATCAACTGAAAGTGAGGAATTTCCGTCACCACAGGTTCGACGAGAAGCAGGGAGAGAAGAAAGATGCTGATAATAAAGAAGGCACCTCACTACGCCACAACTCTCATTTTCGAAAGTTCATTAATGAACTTCAACTTAAGTTGGCGCACGACGCCAGTTTCCGCAACCGGGAACAGATAGAGCGGTCGAACCAATGCTACTGCTTCTCACCATAGCGGGTTACCACACTATTAGGACGGGTCTTGTATCTTCCTGCATGTATGGTGTAACTTGTCTGCTCACCACCGGGCAGTGTCCTTTAAACTTCATAGTCCTCACGCAGCAATGTGTGATGGAGCGTACGGATGAGTCTGCCCATAGGTAAGGGTATTGCCTTCCATGTGGTTGCTGTTGAAGTTATAGTCAACGGTAAACCGCTGGCTCAGCAGATATTGCTTGCGACTTTCTAACGGCTGCAAGCTCTTCCAGGTGGCATACAGTTGGTCTAACTTCTTCATATTTTCGAAATGTTACCGGTTAAAGGTGGCCACTGGCCACCTTTGAACGTATTATTATAACGATTTCATCTTCATTCTATTGCGTCACGGCTGAATAAAAATAACTTATGATTCAAGTCGTTACCCATCAGTATTGACGGGAAGACTACAGACAGATGTCTTAACAAGTTATTTGGCATGTCCGATAAGGTTCACGACAACTTTTATCATGGTATCCTTTTCCTCAGGGCGGCTTTCGGCAATGAGCAGAGTAAGGGCAACAAGGGTTGCATCGTCAATTCGCTTATTGTGCATATCGTCATAGAGAATGCCGTTCTCGTTCATAAACCAAAGAAAGAGGGTAGCGGCAATACGCTTGTTGCCATCACTGAAACTGTGGTTTTTGGTGACAAGATACAGGAGCATGGCTGCTTTCTCCTCTACGGTCGGGTAAAGATCCTGACCTCCGAAGGTCTGATATATCTGGCCTATGCTACTCTTGAAACTGTCGTCCTTCTCGTTGGCGAAGAGTCCGCTTCCGCCAAATTTCTCTCGCAGTTCCGCAAGGACTTTCATTGCACCTTCGTATGTAGCGTGGAACTTCTCCTCTGTGGAGCTTTCTGGAATGCTCAGCCGCTGGTAATCATAGTCGTCAAGACGGTCAAGGGCGAAAGTGTAGTCTACAACTACATCAAGCAGGGCGTTGCGCACTTCCTTGCTGAGGTCTTGCAACTTCACCGTCCTCGCCATCGAGCGTACCAATTGCACCATCTGCCGGTAGTTCTCCTCACGGATACGCTGGTTGATAGCGTAGCCTTTGATGAGATAATCCCTCAATACGCTTGTGGCCCATTGACGGAATTGAATACCTCTCTTCGTGTTTACACGATAACCAAGCGAGATAATGAGGTCAAGGTTATAATAGGTTACATTACGGCCGACCTGTCTCTTGCCCTCCGTTTGAACTGTTCGGAATTTCCGAACAGTTGAATCGGCAGCCAATTCACCATCCTCATAAATATGCTTGATATGCTCACTAACATTGGCTTTGCTGGAATCAAATAACTGTACCAGCTGTGCCTGTGTCAGCCACACCGTTTCATTCTCCAACTTCACGTCAAGTTGGGTTTTGCCGTCTTCGGTCTGATATATGACAATCTTGTTGTCGAGTTCATCCTTGTTCATCTTCACTTCAATTTGCTTGTTACTCAATCAGCTTTAATGTTTAATCTACTCTTGATAACATCCAAAGTGAGCGCGTGGCCTTTAACCGTTTCTCTGATTAAGTTCTCATTCTGATCCATCAGCTCGCCCCAGTGTCGGCGTTCCTCATAATGTGAATCACCTTCCTTGGCATCGCGAATTTATCACTCTCTCTTTAAGGGCACCGAACCATGAGCAGAACTAAAGGTATCGTCCTTTACTCACAGACTAACAATGTCACAAATGTTAGTCTGTGAGTTTTGAGCAGTGTCAATCAGACTGCCGTATGAATCTTCTAATCCTTTCGTCAACAATCCTCAAA
>SAMEA3663095__coassemble_1234_pt1 | contig 19256 bp, 21 predicted proteins | sample SAMEA3663095__metabat2_low_PE_016 | metagenome-assembled genome bin SAMEA3663095 (sample SAMEA3663095) | pig gut metagenome | biome: pig gut; feature: pig-associated habitat; material: faeces | place: France | collected 2012
GCCGCCTTCTTTTAAGGTAAGGGTCTTTGCTGCAAATGCAGCAGAGACCCTTTTTTCGTGTTATTACTTTTGTGTTATTACTTTTGTTGCAATCGAATTGCATTATTTTGTCCGGTAGTCATACGTTCGTTTTCCTGTAATTCTCTTCAAAATTTTGGCTGGGTGGCAGAATTTCCTTACCTTTGCACTTGATAATGTATGGCACCTGGCGATGCGCTCTTCGAAGGTTTAAGCAAACGCACAGGCCACGCAGCCCATCTGTTATGAATAGGGTACAAAGCAATCAAAATTAATAAATCAATATGACTGGATTAACTCTTTTCGTGGTTTTCGTAGCTGTCGCGCTTGTCGGTTGGTGCGTTTGTGAGGCTATAGGCAAACTCCATTATACCCATGCTCCTGAAGAACAGGAAGGCTGGGAAGAATTTGAAGAGCACGCCAAGGCCAACAACGGCAAGGAACAGAACATCCGCGACATTATGCGCAACAATTCCACCAAAGGCTTTAGCGCCGTGGACTGACAGCCTGTTGGGATCGTTTCTAAAAGACTGAACAATAAAGCGCCGCACATCTGCATGTGTGGCGCTTTAAAGGTTTATCCGCTTGCTTTGTACGATGCTATCTTTTTAGTATTGTTTGGCTACCCACTCTCCTCTAAGCACGTGGAGCGTGTTGAGGGCGAGGGCTTTCATTTCGTCTTGTCCTGGATAGAGGTATACCGGTGCCATCCAGTCCAGCCGCTTCTTCAGTCCGCCGGTGATGTATTCGCTTCGGCACAATCCACCCGTGAGGATGATGGCGTCCACTTTTCCGCACAGCACGGCGCCTTCCGCGGCGATGTATTTGGCCGTGTGCCATATCATGGCGTCGGTGTAGAGTTTGGCCTTCTCGTCGCCCTCGTTGATTCTCCGTTCAATCTCTCGCATGTCGTTTGTTCCAAGCAGGGCAATCATACCCGATTTTCCAGCAATGCGTTTGAGCAGTTGGGCCTCTGTAAACTTACCCGAGAAGCACAGCCTGATGAGGTCGCCCACGGGAAGCGTTCCCGTGCGCTCCGGCGAGAATGGGCCTTCACCGTCGAGAGCATTGTTGGCGTCGATAGCACGTCCGTGATCGTGGGCAGCAATCGAAATGCCTCCACCCAAGTGGCACATGATGAGGTTCAGGTCCTCGTATCTTGTCTTGTGTTCGGCGGCGAACCTGCGGGCGATGGCCTTTTGGTTCAGCGCGTGCCAGATGCAAATACGGTGTATGAGCGGAGTGCCCGTGATTTTCTGCAGGGGTGACAGCTCGTCAACACGTCCAGGGTCTGCTATGTAGCTTCGGCAACCCGGGATATCCTTGGCAATCTCAAAAGCGATGATGCATCCTAAGTCGCAGGCGTGCTTGTGGATGGCATAGAAGGCATCCTGAACCATGTGCTCATTTACTTCGTATACGCCGCTTTCCACCTCGCGTGACAGTCCGCCGCGTCCCACGACAGCATCAAATTCAAGAGGGATGTTTCTTTTTTTCAGTTCATCGATGACAAGCTGTTTGCGCATCGAGAACTGGTCAGTCACTTCGTCGTATTGTTGCAGTTCATCCACAGAGTGCGGAATATCCTCCACGAATACCTGATGCTCATCCTCATACACACCGATTTTGGTTGATGTAGAACCGGGGTTGATAATTAAAAGTTTAAACATAGGTGTCGCGTTTTATCAGAGGATACAAGCCAAAGCAATGGAGTTGAATTTTGTCTCGGGCGAGTCGCCGCGTGAGGGCAACACTACCGGCACCTTCGTGCCTTGGAGAATAGCTGCCGTTGTAGCGTTGCAGAAGAGCGTTATGGTCTTATAGAAGAGGTTTCCAGCCTCTATGTTCGGGAAGATAAGCGCGTCGGCATGTCCGTTGATGGGCGACTTGATGCCTTTCACCTGCATGGCATGATGATCGCAGGATGTCTTCAGGTCGAGCGGTCCGTCGACGATGCAGTGTCCGAAGTCGCCGTTCTGTGCCATCTTCTTGATCTCCACGTAACCCTCGGTGTAGGGGAAGTGACGGGCGTCTACCTTCTCTGAGCTATGGATGAGTGATACGCGGGGAACGTCGATGCCGAAGCTGTGGCAGAGATTCACCATATATCTCACTTGCTGCACGCGCTGTTCCTGTGTGGGGTAGGGGATCACGGCCGCATCGGTAAAGAAGATGAGCTTGTCGTAGACGGGGAGGGAAGCTGCCGTGATATGGGTCATTACGCTTCCTGGCTCCAGAATGCCGTATTCCTTGTTGAGAATAGCGTGAAGCAGCACATCCGTGTTGATGAAACCTTTCATCAGTACGTCTGCCTTGCCTTCACGTACCAGTTGTACAGCCTTCTGGGCAGCGGTGGGACGGTCGTCGTCGTCGATGATGATGGTCTCGCAGAATCCGCTCCGACGGGCTTTGTCGAGTGCCCAAAGCGTGGACTCGTCATCGGGGTTAACCACAACAATTCTCTTTTTCACTCCTCTTTCGGCCAGCAGGATGGAGAGGGCATTGAAGTTCTTGATGTTTGTCATTTTGTCTTTAGTTAATTAGTTTAAGCGTTAAGGTTCTTGGCATCGCGCCGTGGCCTGTATTGTGGCCACAGCGCGATACGGGTTTATTCAAAATAGTAGAGGAAGGTAGCGATGCCCTGTAGAGCAGGTTTGCGCTGTCCCTCTATCTCGATGGCGAATTTGATTTGCACCTTGCAGATACCGCGCAGGTTTTCAATATTGTGCAGCGTAGCCGTGAGTCTCACTCTGTTTCCCGTGATCACCGGCACGCCGAAGCGCATCTGATCCATTCCATAGTTGACCATCATCTTCAGGTTGTGCACTTCGATGATCTGTTCCCACAGATAGGGCAGCAGCGACAGTGTGAGGTAGCCGTGCGCGATGGTGCTCTTGTATGGGCTTTCTTTCTTGGCGCGTTCCACGTCTACGTGAATCCATTGATGGTCGAGGGTAGCGTCGGCGAACTTGTTGATCCGGTCTTGGTCCACGGTGAGCCAATCGCTTTCGCCGAGTTTTTGTCCTAAATGGGCGGCAAACTCCTCATAGGAGTTGATGATAAGCTTACTCATTTGCATAATTTCATGATTACGAATACAAAAATAGGGAATTATTTTGATTATCCCAACATTCAGACCGATTTTAACAAGTTATTGGGATAATTCGCTATGCTTCAATCGCAGAGCTTCTGTTTATAACTCCATTGTTGAAGTGCCGTCTTTTGCATAGGAAGTAAAAATAGTTAAATGTATGTATAAACCTTGAGAATACTAAAATTTTTCGTATATTTGCCCCAAACTTACTTAAACCTATTATTATGAAAAGAATATTATTTACTTTTTGTGGGTATTATGGCTGTAAGTTGTTCTTTAGGTGACAACTCTTTTCTGCCCAATACAAATTTTGATTTATGTATAAAAGAAGAAACTTGACTGGCTTTTTTGTTTTTTATATAGCACTTGGAGTCATCGTATATCTAATACTACGATTTGCTTACGGTGAGCCTTTTTTCAACGTATTTAAATTGGGCTATGCCAATATTGCGCTGGGTATCTTCTTTTATGATACCGTTTACGCAAAGTATAATAAACTTGGGCTTTTTGAGGTAGATTTCAACTTTGACCGTATGGCAGCTCTTCTCTTGTCGAAAAGCGTGTTTAAGAGATTCTTGCTTTTCTTAAAGTATTTCGGATTTGTAGAGGTGCTCTATATTCTGTATTCGTTTTTTTATCCTTCGTTGGAAGCGGATTTAGGATTTTCTTTAAGCGAAAGAGCACAGAGGATTATCTATTACTTCCACCGTGGCTTTTGGTTCTGGCTGTGGATATGGGTGTTTGCTGTTGCCCCCCAACTTTTTGGTTATATGCTGATGCGAAAGAAAGTGTCAAGCAAGGGCTATACTCCGCGCCGTAGGGGGACAGCCGTTCAAAGCAGGGATTGCTGTGCTGAAGCCAGATAGTAGAGGTTATATATCATAGAAAGCATCCATATGTCATTAAGCTTCTTCGGCGATAGCTACCGTAAACACACATTTTTCTTAATTTTTAACCGGCAAAGACGTGATAATCAGAAAAAATTAGTAACTTTGCACTCCAAAAGAGTAATATAGCGCAATGGACGATTTTCAGATAGACCTTCGCGACTTGAAAGAAGGGCTCACGGAGATGAGTTTTCTGTTGGACGACGATTTTTTCGGCCGTCTTGAAGGTGCGACGCTGAAGAGAGGCCGTTTGCGCTGTGACTTGTCGGTTAATCGGACCGACACGTTCTTCGAACTCAAATTCCATATCTCAGGCATGGTGATTGTTCCGTGTGATCTGTGCCTCGACGACATGGAGCAGCCGATAGAGGCCAATGAGACCCTCGCCTGCCAATTGGGAGAAGAAGACCGTAGCGATGATGAGCTTGTTGTAGTGGCGCGCGAGAATGGCGTGCTCGACATATCGTGGTTCGTCTATGAGTTTGTGAATCTTGCAGTCCCGATCAGGCACGTTCATGCACCTGGAAAATGCAACGCTGCCATGATGAGTATTCTTGACGAGTATTCCGTTTCCCGAAGAGACGATGAGGACGAGGAAGAGTCAGCAGACCCGCGCTGGGACGCTCTTAGAAAACTCAAGCAATAAACAAAAAATCAAATTTCAAAATGGCACATCCTAAAAGAAGACAATCAAAGACTCGTACGCTCAAGCGTAGAACTCACGACAAGGCAGTAGTCCCCACACTGGCAGTATGCCCCAACTGCGGTGCTTACTATGTTTACCACACAGTATGCCCCACTTGCGGTTACTATCGCGGTATGGTTGCTGTAGAAAAGGAAACGGCTGAATAATGGGAAAGATCAACGCGGTAATCACTGGTATTGGAGGTTACGTGCCCGACTATGTCCTCACCAATGAGGAGTTGTCCCGCATGGTAGACACCAGTGACGAGTGGATTACAACGCGTGTTGGCATCAAGGAGCGCCGCATTCTCACTGAGGAAGGTCTTGGCACGAGCTACATGGCCCGCAAGGCTGCCCGTCAGCTCTTGGACAAGACGGGTGCTGATCCAGATACCATCGATGCCTTGATTGTAACCACCACAACCCCCGATTACAAGTTCCCCTCCACGGCCAGTGTCGTGCTGGGCAAGCTTGGGCTGAAAAATGCTTTCGCGTTCGACTTGGAGGCCGCCTGCTGCGGATTCCTCTACAGTCTTGACCTCGCTTCGTCGATGATACAGAGTGGCCGCTACAAAAAGATCGTTGTCATCGGTGCCGACAAGATGTCGTCCATCGTCGACTATACCGACCGCCAGACCTGTGTGCTCTTTGGCGACGGGGCCGGAGCTGTGCTTGTAGAGGCTACCGAAGAAGAGGGCGTGGGCTATCAGAATTCCTTCTTGCGCACCGACGGTAAGGGGCTTCCCTTCCTTCACATGAAGGCAGGCGGAAGTGTTTGCCCGCCCAGCCATTTCACGGTGGACCATCGTCTGCATTACCTTTATCAGGAGGGACGCACGGTGTTCCGCTATGCCGTGACCGATATGAGCGACGACGTGCAGGAAATCATGCACCGCAACAACCTCACCAGTGACGATGTCAACTGGATCATCCCTCACGAGGCCAACAGGCGTATTATTGAGGCCGTTGCGAAGCGTGCTGAAATTAGCATGGATAAGGTGATCATCAACATCGATCACTATGGCAATACTTCAGCCGCTACCATCCCCTTGGCTATGTGGGATAGTGAGAAAAACCTCAAGAAGGGTGACAACATCATCTTCACCGCTTTCGGGGCAGGTTTCGTCCATGGTGCTTCATTCTATAAGTGGGGCTACGATGGCGACGGCGTGAAATAGATTCTCTTCAATGATAAGCATAAAAAGCGTCGCTTCGGAGCAAGGCTCTGAAGCGACGCTTTTCTTATGTGTAATGGCAGCAAGGGGAAATGGGGGGTGTTGGGGGGCGTTGTTATACAACGCCATACCGGACGCGAGGCGATCGCCCCGAAACTTCTTTTGACGGTGTTGACTGAAAGCGGAATGATTCCTCTTTTTGGTTTGCTAAAAAATGAAAAGGCAGACCGAAAATCCAAAAAAAATTCCTAACTTTGCACATTGCAGAAGCGTGCGCATATCGCGCGCGCAACCAAACTCCATTCAACCATGCACAAAGCAGGATTCGTCAACATCGTGGGAAACCCCAACGTGGGTAAGTCCACGCTTATGAACCAACTCGTGGGCGAGCGCATCAGCATTGCCACTTTCAAAGCCCAAACCACGCGTCATCGCATTATGGGAATTGTCAACGACGACGATTGCCAGATTGTCTTCTCCGATACGCCGGGCGTGCTGAAGCCTGCTTATAAGATGCAGGAAATGATGCTGGCCTTCTCTGAGAGTGCCTTGCAGGATGCCGACATTCTGCTCTATGTAACTGACGTGACGGAGAGCCCGGAGAAAAACAAGGATTTCCTTGAGAAAGTGCGCCAGATGAAGGTGCCTGTCATCCTGCTCATCAACAAAATTGACCAGAGCGACCAGAAACAATTGGGCGATCTGGTAGAACTGTGGCATAAACTATTGCCCAATGCCGAGATTCTTCCCGTTTCGGCACAGAATAAGTTCGGCACCGACATCCTGCTCAAACGCATCAAGGAATTGCTGCCCGACTCGCCTCCCTATTTCGACAAAGACCAGCTCACCGACAAGCCGGCCAAGTTCTTCGTCAGCGAGATACTGCGTGAGAAGATTCTCCGCTACTACGACAAGGAGGTGCCCTATTCGGTGGAGGTTGTCACTGAGCGCTTCAAGGAGGATGAGCATCACATTCATATTTCTTGCGTCATCTATGTGGAGCGCGACTCGCAGAAGGGAATCATCATCGGTCATCAAGGCGCGGCCTTGAAGAAAGTCAGCAGTGAGGCGCGCAAGTCGCTTGAGAAGTTCTTTGGTAAGTCGGTCTATCTCGACACGTTTGTCAAGGTCGACAAAGACTGGCGCAACTCCCAGCGGGAGCTCCAGCAGTTTGGTTATGACCCCAAATAGTAGTGTTTTTGGGGTAAAGGATTGGGCGTGCCTTGCAAGCGAACACCGCAGGGGGCACGCAATGCTTTATAATTAGGAAAAAATCAAAAAAATGTCAAATTTAGTAGCTATAGTAGGACGGCCCAATGTGGGCAAGTCTACGCTTTTCAACCGTTTGACGCAGTCGCGCCAGGCCATTGTCAGCGATACGGCCGGCACGACACGCGACCGTCAATACGGCAAATGCACATGGAACAACCGCGAGTTTTCCGTTGTCGATACTGGAGGATGGGTCGTCAACTCCGAAGACATCTTCGAGGGCGCTATCCGCGAGCAGGTCAAGGTGGCTACAGAAGAGGCTGACCTCGTGCTGTTTCTTGTCGACAATGAGACGGGAGTCACCGATTGGGACAGTGATGTGGCGCAGATTCTTCGCCGCTCACGTCTGCCCATCATCCTTGTTGCCAACAAGGTGGACAACAGCGGAACGGCTTATACGGCAGCAGAGTTCTACAAACTTGGGCTTGGAGATCCCGTGTGTGTCAGCGCTCTTACGGGTGGCGGCACCGGCGACCTGCTGGATCTTGTTGTGGAGAAACTGCCCAAGGAAAACGATGAGATTGTAGACGAGGACATCCCCCGCTTTGCCGTTGTAGGGCGTCCCAATGTAGGCAAGTCGAGCATTATCAATGCTTTTATCGGTGAGGACCGCAACATCGTCACTGAGATTGCCGGCACTACCCGCGATTCCATTTATACCCGCTATACCAAATTCGGTTTCGACTTCTATCTTGTTGACACCGCAGGCATCCGCCGCAAGAACAAAGTTACGGAAGATTTGGAGTTCTACAGCGTCATGCGCTCCATCCGCTCCATAGAGAACAGCGACGTTTGCATCCTCATGATCGATGCCACGCGCGGTATCGAGTCGCAGGACATGAACATCTTCCAGCTCATCCAGAAGAACAACAAGAGTCTGGTGGTCGTGGTCAACAAGTGGGACCTCGTCGAGGACAAGAGCCAGAAGGCTATCGACACGTTTAAGGCGGCTATCTACAACCGCATGGCGCCGTTCAACGACTTCCCCATTATCTTTGCCTCCGCCCTCACCAAGCAACGCATCTTCAAGGTGCTCGAAACCGCCAAGCAGGTGTATCTCAACCGCAATACCCACGTGGGAACGGCCAAGCTCAACGAGGTGATGCTGCCCATCATCGAGGCAACGCCGCCACAGTCGATCAAGGGAAAATATATTAAGATCAAATATTGTACGCAGTTGCCCAATACACAGATACCCTCCTTTGTGTTCTATGCCAATCTGCCACAATACGTGAAGGAGAACTATCGTCGCTTCCTGGAGAACAAGATTCGCGAGAACTGGTCGATGCACGGTTGTCCCATCAACGTGTTCATTCGTCAGAAATAATCATGCGGCGTCTGTTGTTCATCCTGATGGCCGTGGTGTCGTCGCTCATTGTGGTGTCTTGTAAGGATAAGGGGCCCGACACGGCCGCCATTGCCGCCCATGCCGCAAAAGGCTATTACGACCAGCTGTTGCATGGCGACTATAAGGCGTTTGTGGAGGGTACGTATCATCCCGAACGCATTCCCGACAATTATCGGGAGCAGTTGGAGACCGCGGCAAAAATGTTCATGGCCCAGCAGCAAGTAGACCACCGAGGCATCAAGAGCGTCAAGGTGCAGGGCTGCGATGCCGACACGGCCGCGCATGTCGCCAATGCCTATCTCATCTTCTCATATGGCGACAGCACCGAAGAGCGCGTCTGCGTGCCCATGGTGGAGAGTCGGGGCACGTGGTATCTCCGGTGAGCTCTCCCGCTCATATCGCTACACGGTCTTGCGGAAAACAGTCACACAACCATACAGGCTGAATCTCATGAATTGGAGATTCAGCCTGTTGCGTATGTGTCGGGGGGGATAAAGCCTGTGCGACAGGTTAACCACAAAGTGTGGCGGTAGCCGCACAACAATGTGGCGGTAGCCATCCAACAGTATGGCGGTAGCCATCCAACCGTGTGGCGGTAGCCATCCAACAATACGGCATTTGCCACACAACAACGTGTCAGTGGGCGCGAAAGAGGCTTAAACAAAGAATTGGCAAGTCAAGTTTCACAATCCAACAACTTGCGGAACTTGCAGACATTTCCCTGTTAATAAAGTTTATTTTTTCAATTCTATTCTGAACGTAGTGCCTTTGCCCACTTCGCTGCTCTTGACATAGATTTTTCCTTTGTGATATTCCTCCACGATGCGTTTGGCAAGGCTCAGTCCGAGTCCCCAGCCGCGTTTCTTTGTCGTGAATCCTGGTCGGAACACGTTGCCAAGGTCTTTCTTCTTGATTCCTTTTCCTGTGTCGGCAACGTCGATGATCACCTTCTGCTCCGTGTCGTCCACGCTTAGCGTGATGCTCCCGGCCGTTCCGCCCATGGCGTCGACCGCGTTCTTACAAAGGTTTTCCACCACCCATTCGAAAAGATTCGGGTTCATCAGTGCCATCACCGTGTGGTCGGGCATCTTTGTGGTGATCCTGATTCGCTTTGAAGTGCGGTGATCCATATAGTCCACCACATGGAGCAGCACATCGTTCAGGCTCGACGGCTGCATTTCGGGCAGGGATCCGATCTTGCTGAATCGGTCGGCTATGAGTTGGAGCCGCTCCACATCCTTGTTCATTTCGGGTATCAGATCGTCGTTGGGGTATTGTTCTTTCAGGATTTCCACCCACGCCATGAGACTTGAGATGGGTGTGCCGAGTTGGTGGGCCGTTTCTTTGCTCAGTCCCACCCATACTTTGTTTTGCTCCGCCCGCTTTGACGTGAGCAGGGCAAAGATGGCGATGACTACAAAAATCAGCACCACGCCGAGTTGTACAAACGGATAGTAGGCCAGGCGCTTGAGGATGCTGCTGTCGTCGAAGCACACGTCGTTGTAGTCGGGATGTGGCCCGTCGTCGAGATAAATACGGATGTTCTTTCCGCTTGCCAGCAACTTACGTCCTATTGTCGTGGCGGCTTTCAGACTGTCTTCGTAGTTTTTCCCCTTCAAATGCACATTGCGAAAAGTCTGCGCGTTACCTTTGGCGTCGAGCACAATGACGGGAATGGTGTTGTTTTCGTTGATCACTTTCAGCACCAATCCCAAGTTCGTGTTCTCATCGGCTGTGTTGAGCGTGCGCATGGCCGTGGCCCAAACTTCCATTCGTGCCCGTTCTTCCCGCTCCAAATCGCGCGTAAGGAGATGTGAGGTGATGAGCGAGGCCACGGCAATGACGATGGCCGCTATCACCAGCAATATTTTTACTTGTCTTATTCTGTCGGTCCACTCCATATAAGTTGATAACGGAGAATGGACCGCAATATTATTTTCTCCTTATTATAGGCAGCAATCATGACACTGGGGCGGGGAAAACCGTACCCCGTCCTTGCTATTGCGCAAATTGCGGCTGAAGCCCGATGCTACTGTTTCTTCATTCTTTTGTATCTGAACAGCCTCCAACTGTGCCACGAGATGAAGGCAAGCAGCAGCAGGTTCAGGCCGATGTAGAACTGGCTGCCTGCATCTAAACTGCTGATCGCTAAAAACGGCATGACGAACAGGCAGGGATAGGCAACGCAGAAGAAGCCAAAGGCTATGAGCCAGCTTTTGTTGAAGAACAGGGCGCACCACCATCCTCCGGCCACGTAGAGCAGCCACGCAGACAGAAACATGGCATCTGTGGAGTCCTCTATGTGAAACAGACCGGGCAATTGGGGATTGTGGAAGGTGAGAATCATGCCTAAACTGTCCTTGCCAAAAGCGGCGAACACCAGCCACCGCAACAGGTCGGCAATGATAAAACTCAATGGGTATGCGATCAGCAGCCAGGCCAACGCTATGAGAATGTGGGCCGAATAGCGCTCTGTCGGCGTGGCCGGCATCATGAGATGAAACTGGCGCGAGTGGGCACTGAGAAGGGAATGGAGCGTGCCAACGATCATAAAAGGTGCCAACAGGAGGAAACTAAAGCTCATGGTGTTGAATTCCGTCTGTTGAAAGAAGCTCGCGTCGGGCACTGTGCCGTCGCCACTGTCGGGCAACAGCCAGTTTTGCGTGAAGAGAAACAACAGCGACAACAAGACTGCTACCTGCACAAAAAACAACCGCACGAGATGACGGCTTTGCAATATCGTGACCCACTTGAGGCTGAGACCGAATCCTTGAATGGTGAAATTCTTCATGGCTGCTTGTGTTGTTGGGTTAGTGCGTTGAAATATAACTCTAAGTTGACGGATGAAGATATGCTGCCTTCCTTGCGGCGCGTCATCACGAAGTAACCGTCGGGCGCAGGCTGGGCGTATACCACATCGGCATCATGAGCCTCACTGCGCACGGTGAAGGAGTATTGTGAAAGAATGTCGGCGGTTGTCGTGTTTACGACTACCTGCCGGTTGCTGAGCAGCAATACGTTGGTGAGCATCTGTTCCACGTCGTGTATCTGGTGCGTAGCGATCAGCGCTACACGTTCTCCCCGCACGTGGTCGGCCACAGCTTGGCGGAAGACTTCTTTTGACAGCAAGTCGAGTCCGTTGACAGGCTCGTCCATGAAGATATAGCGGGTGTTGGCCGCAAGGGCGAAACTCAGGAGCAATTTCTTGCGCTCGCCCATGGAGAGACCCGTGAAAGTGTTGGCGGGAGAGACGTTGAACCTTTGCAGGCAATCCTTCAAGTCGTCGTCGCTGAAAAGGGGATAGTAGTCGTGATGGAGGGCTAAAAGCTGCTTGAAGCTGACGTCAGGCAAATCCATCTTTTCCGGGACGAGATACATTTCTCGCAGGAGCGGCGGTATACGTCGGTCGACCCGCTGTCCGTCGATGAGAATAGATCCTTCGTCGGTGGGGAGAAGTCCACAAATGAGATAGATCAAGGTCGACTTGCCCGACCCGTTGCCGCCTAACAGCCCGTAGATTCCTCCATGGTCGATGCTGAGCGAAAGATTCCGGAATATCGCCGGACGCCGTCTGGAGTAGCCGAAGCTGATGTTGTTGATTTCAATCATAGCCAGCAGGTTTTTACAGCCCACCCGTGGGTAAGTTGGATCATTGGATTTATTCTGTTTTTGCCTCGTCTTTCTTTTTTCCCGGGAGCCAAAACTTCCATTTGGGTGTTGACTTATCGGCATTGTCTCTGTTGTTTCCCACAACAGCAGGGCTGTCATGGGTAGCCTCATTTCTTTGTTTCATGCTCTCAACGACCTGAATGTCTTCCTGGCTGGGTTGGAACCGTCGGTAGACAAAGTTGTCGCTCAGGTAGTTTTTGCGTACAATGGGATTGGCCGAAATTTCCTCGGGCAGTCCCTTGAAGAGAATTTTACCCTCGAAGAGGAGGTAGGCCCGGTCGGTGATGGAGAGGGTTTCCTGCACGTTGTGGTCAGTGATAAGGATGCCGATGTTGCGGTATTTCAGTCGCCAGACGATGTGCTGGATGTCCTCAACTGCGATGGGGTCAACACCGGCAAAGGGTTCGTCGAGCATCACGAACTTAGGGTCGATGGCCAGGCAGCGTGCGATCTCGCAGCGGCGGCGCTCGCCTCCCGAGAGCCGGTCGCCCTTGTTCTTGCGCACCTTGGTCAGTCGGAACTCACGGATGAGCGACTCCAGCTTGTCCAACTGTTCCTGATGCGAGAGCTTCGTCATCTCCAGCACGGACATGATATTGTCTTCTACGCTGAGTTTGCGGAATACACTGGCCTCCTGCGGCAGGTAGCCGATGCCGGCCCGGGCACGCTTATAGACAGGATAGTCGGTGATTTCCTTTCCGTCGAGATAGACATGGCCGCCGTTGGGTACTATCAGTCCCGTGGTCATATAGAACGACGTGGTCTTGCCTGCTCCGTTTGGGCCGAGCAGACCTACTATCTCTCCCTGTCTGACGTGGAAGCTCACGTTGTCGGCCACGGTGCGTGCGCCGTATCTCTTGACGAGTCCCTCACTGCGCAACTCCACTAAGTGCTGCTCTTTCTGTTGTGGTCCTGTCGCGTTGATGTCTTTCTCCATGACAATTGTTGTTTTATTTGCAAAAATACTAAAAAAAGGGGAATAACACTTATATTTTCAAAAACTCTTCGGCTTCTTGTGGTTTTTCAGTGGAAAATGCTTACTTTTGCAAAGATGATAGTCACAAGATTACTTTTTAGGTGGCTCGATACCTTTGGCCGCTACGTCATTCTGATGGGCCGGTCATTCCAGCGGCCCGATCGTTTCAGGATGTTTCTCAAGCGCTATGTGAAGGAAATGTCCCAGTTAGGTGTCGACTCCATCGGCATTGTCCTGCTGATCTCGTTTTTTATCGGCGCCGTCATTTGCATTCAGATGAAGGTGAATATTCAGAGTCCCTGGATGCCTCGCTGGACCACGGGCTACACCACGCGTGAGATCATGCTGCTCGAGTTCTCCAGTTCCATCATGTGCTTGATTCTTGCTGGAAAGGTAGGCAGCAATATAGCCTCAGAGCTGGGCACGATGCGTGTTACCCAGCAAATCGATGCGCTCGACATCATGGGTGTCAATTCGGCCAACTATCTCATTCTGCCAAAAATCGTGGGATTGGTGACCCTCATGCCCTTCCTCGTTGTTTTCTCCTCGGCCATGGGCATCGTAGGTGCCTACGCTACGGCTTACATCGGCCACATGATGCCACCCGACGACCTTACGTTGGGCCTGCAACACTCTTTCAACCAATGGTTTGTGTGGATGAGCATCATCAAGAGCTTGTTTTTCGCCTTTATCATAGCCAGTGTGTCGAGCTATTTCGGCTACACAGTCGAAGGCGGATCGGTCGAAGTGGGCAAGGCGTCGACCGATGCCGTGGTGTCGTCGAGTGTGTTGATTCTCTGCAGCGATGTGTTTCTCACCCAAATTCTTTCGTGACCTATGATAGAAGTGAAGAATCTCAATAAAGCGTTTGAGGACCGGCAGGTTCTTTTCGACATCAACGCTCGCTTTGAGTCGGGCAAGACCAATCTCATTATCGGTCAGTCGGGCTCGGGCAAGACGGTGATCATGAAGTGTCTGGTGGGCCTGCTTCAACCCACTTCGGGCGAGGTGCTCTACGACAATCGCAATTTCATCAATATGTCGAAGCGCGAGAAGGCCGACCTGCGCCGGGAGATGGGCATGGTGTTCCAGGGGTCGGCGCTTTTCGACTCGCTGACAGTGCTGGAAAATGTGATGTTTCCCCTCGACATGTTTTCCAACTTAACCTTGCGTGAGCGTCAGCAGCGCGCACGCGAATGCCTCGACCGCGTCAATCTGTCGGGTGCCGAAAATAAGTATCCCAGTGAGATTTCCGGTGGCATGCAGAAGCGCGTTGCCATCGCCAGGGCTATCTCGCAGAAACCCAAGTACTTGTTTTGCGACGAGCCTAACTCCGGACTCGATCCTAAGACCTCGTTGGTGATAGACGAATTGCTGTCGGGCATCACTCACGAGCAGGGCATCACGACGATCATCAACACCCATGACATGAATTCGGTGTTAGGTATTGGTGAGAGCATTCTCTTCATCTACAAGGGACACGTAGAGTGGACCGGCAATAAGGATCAGGTGATCGGTTCCACCAATCGGCGGCTCAACGATCTGGTGTTTGCCAGCGATTTGAGCCGAAAGATGAAAGAGTTGGCCGAAAGGGAAGAACAGATCACCGCTGAAAAATCGTAGCTTTCTATAGATCGGCGAGTCCCTCTTTTTCCTATACATCATTTGTTTTGTAAAACAGGCTTCTTTCCGCCACTCACCGGTCCTTGCTTTTCGCGAAGTTGAACCCGCTCTCTGTTCCTATGAGTCGTGTGTCGGTTGGTCAGCTGAAGGCTCTCTGTGACCAACAAAGGATGCTTGTGGTTCAATCGACCACGAGAGTGAATACCATGGCCGGTGAGAGTCTGTCCGGGTTATTCTGTGAAGAAACGGATATAATCGGTGATGGCTTTCTGGCAGGCTTTGCAGAAAGAGGGTATCTTGTTGCTTCGCATCCGGCAGTCGGGATAGGCCCTGTAAACCCCGTGGAGAGTATAGCCCGCGCCTTCAAAGAAGCCCGCGTCGGGAATGTTTTCCCACTTTCCGCGAAAGTCTACACGCGTTGTGATGTTGCGCTCCCAGGGTTCCACATCCTTCGGGTACATGGCCACCTCCTCATCGTCGTAGGCATATTCGTCGGCGAGTCCACAAAAACTGTGACCGAACTCATGCACCACCACTTCTTCCGAATATTTGTTGTTGATGGTGGCGAGCAGATATTCGCCATAGATACCGCCCCTCCATAGCGGTCGGTGTTGACGAGGGCTATGATGTGCTCATAGGGAATGCCGGCCAGCCAGTCGTGCATACGGCGGATGTTCGGAGTGGTGAGATAGCGGTCGCTGTAGAATGTGTCGAAGTGGGAGCCTAAAGCAGTCTGTTTCCAGATGCCCTTCGAGGGCTCGCTCGTTCCGCTGTCGCTTGAGGGAGATTCTACAGCCACGATGGAGAACTTGCCTTGCAGACTCTTGAAAGGTTCGTGGGCGAAGAGCGCCCCCATGGCCTTGCGCACGTCGGCTAAAAATTTGGGCATTTCCTCCTTGCGGTAGCCTTCTGCCAGATAGGCGATGTGGATGCAATGACGGGAATCGTCGGGCTGCTGCATCACCACGAAGGGCGTCTGGTTCCCGTCGCCGATGCGTCGGATGAGAATGTCGCGTGGAGCAAGCTGATGTGTCAGTGTGGCCTATACCTCACGGCGGTTGTTGCGCAATTCCAACGTGATGTCGACGGTGTCTTTGGGCATGGGCATGAGAAAGACATTCTCAAAGCTGCGTGTAGAAGATTTCGAGATGGGGTAAGACTGCCATTCCTGGAAAAGTGTCGAGAACGACTGACAGTAGATCACCTGTTGGCTACGGTGGTCGCGCACGATGAGCTGTCCGTTGCCCTGAACGGGCAATTCGCTGAGGTGCTGACGGCGGCCATACCAGTGATTGCTCTTGTAGACAGCGTCGACTGCAATGTGCTGTTGAGTGGAGGTCCCCGAGAAGTCATAGTCGATACGGATGGTGGAATCACAAAAGAATGTATCGAAATCCTGCGCGCCGCAATGCAATGTGGCGGTAGAGAGAATGGATGCGAAGATGATTCTTTTCATTTTTCGTTGGATTTGTCGGGGCCAAAAATACGAAAAAATATTTGAATTAGGATGATAATCCCCTTGAAAATCGCTATTCTCCCAACCTCGCTTATTCTAAGGTGGAGAATGAGAAATGTTGCTTTTTCCCTGTTATAGCATGGGAATCCCGTGCAAAGTGGTTAAACTATGCTAAATTGTATTACTTTTAGAGCCTTCATTCGTCAAAATCTATAACTTTACACCGACAAAGCGGCTGATGAAATATTCTATGCCGTCGGGAGTTATTGATTAAAGGAAAAAACATTCTAACAGTTTGACTATGATTAAAATTCAGAGAAGAAGCGCCATCCAGGGATTCGTGATGGCAGCCATGATCGGTTCGCTGCTCATGACGACTTCGTGCGCAAGTAAAAAAGACCTGGAAAACTGCCAGTGGGAAAACAAACAACTCTCTACTGACTATCAGAATGCCAAGGAAGAATTGGCTGCTTCGAAGGCTCGGGTGACCAGTTTGGAGGATCAGTTGGCCCAGCAGAAGAAAGACTATGCCGCGCTGCAACAGAGTCTTGACAAGAGCCTGAACAATGCCAATTCGAATAATATCAACATTTCGAAGCTTGTCGACCAAATCAATGAGTCGAACCAATACATCCGTCATCTCGTTGAGGTGAAGAGCAAGAGCGACTCGCTCAATATGGTGCTTACCAACAACCTCACCCGCTCGCTCTCGAAGGAAGAGTTGAAGGAAGTGGATGTGCAGGTGCTGAAAGGCGTTGTCTACATCTCCTTGGCCGACAATATGCTCTACAAGAGCGGTTCTTATGAGATCAACGACCGTGCAGAGGAGACACTGAGCAAGATTGCCAAGATCATCATGGACTATTCCGACTATGACGTGCTCATTGAAGGCAACACCGACAACGTGCCCATCAATACTTCGGCCGCCACAATGAGGAATATCCGCAATAACTGGGACCTCTCGGCCTTGCGTGCTTCTTCGGTCGTACAGTATCTCATCGACCACTTCGGCGTAGCCCCCAAGCGTCTTACAGCCGGTGGACGCGGACAGTTCAACCCCATTGCCAGCAACGATACGGAATTGGGCAGACAGCGCAACCGTCGTACGCAAATCATTATCACGCCGAAGCTCGATCAGTTTATGGACCTCATCGACAAGGCTCCTGAGGAGGACGGCAAGTAGATTACCTGCTTTGATATAGACACGTGAATGAGGTTGGAAGGATGCGGCCGCTCAGCAGGATCCTTCCAACTTCATTCGTTTTATTATCACACACATTAAGAAACCCATCATTTAGAGCGAAGGACTATGTCGAATCAAATGGATATGCTCCATGGGCCGCTCACGGGCAAGTTGCTGAAATTTGCACTGCCCTTTGCGGCCTGTGGCATATTGCAGCAGCTGTTCAACTCGGTAGACGTGGCTGTAGTCGGTCGGTTTGCCAGCAGTGAGGCTTTGGCGGCAGTGGGTGCCAACACGTTTCTCATCAATCTGATGATCAACCTCTTTGTTGGCATATCCATTGGTGCCAATGCCGTCGTGGCTAATCGGATTGGGCAGCGCGACGTTGAGGGCATTGGCCGTGCTGTGAGCACCACCATAGTGCTGTCGGTTGTCAGCGGGCTGATTCTGCTTGTTGTCGGCATGATGATCTCCAGGCCTGTGCTGGCCCTCATGGAGACCCCTTCCGACGTCATCGATGATGCCGTTCTTTATTTGCGCATCTATTTTCTTGGGGCTCCTTTTTTCCTTATCTACAATTTTGGAGCCTCGATCCTTCGCAGTAAGGGCGACACCCGCCGGCCGCTCTATATTCTCCTTGTGGCCGGGTTGATCAATACGGTGCTCAATCTCTTCTTTGTCATCGTCTGCCATCTGAGTGTGGCCGGTGTGGCCATAGCCACATCCATCAGCAATGTCTACAGTGCAGCCTGTGTGGTCAGTATACTCTGCCACGAATCCGGAGCCCTGCGACTGCGCATCGGGCAGTTGAGGCTCTATAGGCGCGAGTGCGGTGCCATTTTGCGCATCGGCATCCCCGCAGGTCTGCAGGGCATGGTGTTCTCTTTCAGCAATGTGTTTGTCCAGTGGGCCATCAACGGCTATGGCAGTGCCGCGGTGGCGGGATCGTCGGTTGCTCAGACTTTCGAGGCTTATTGCTACTTCTTGATAGCCGCTTTTGGTGGGGCGGCAACGACATTTATCGGCCAATGCTATGGCGCTGGCGACGCCCGGCGTTGCCGGCGGATCTATTGGCGATGCTTGGTGATGGCGTTTGTCTTCTGTCTCGTGCCCAATTGGCTGTTTTACTGGCAGCGGCAGCCCCTCGTTGGATTGTTTACGAAGGATTTGGCGGTGATGCATTATGTTTATCTGCGCATGGGTTGCGTGTTGATTTTCCAGTCTATAGCCAGCAGCTATGAAATCTCGGCTTCGGCAATGCGCGGTTTTGGCAAGTCTTTTCTCCCGGCATTGCTGACTGTATTCGGTACATGTGTGATAAGGCTGGTTTGGGTCTTTACCGTCTGTCCTATAATGCCAGGCTACGACAACCTGCTCTACGTTTATCCCATATCATGGGTGTTGACAGGAGTGCTTGTTTGTACGGCCTATGGCTTTGCGAGCCGCAAAGCATGGAAATACATAGAAGAGAAATAAAAAAAGTGAAACTCTTCACAGAGTTCCACCCCGGGTAATACATTAAAAAAAGATATACATGATTATTTAATGAACAGAAATGTCATTGACTGCCTGACCCCTCAACCATGTCCATGGCTGATGTTGTCGGTGTGAGATAATAAATGATATGTTTGCCACTTATCTGGTTATATACTGCTCCTTTTTTTTCAGGCAATGATTTCTCGTAAATATCTCGTTGCAAAGATAATCAATATTTTTATAATAAAAAAGGAATAGACGATTTATTTTCTTAAGGGGCCTAATTTTGTTGCTTTGTGGGTCATTGTAAAACAAGTTTGTGTAAATTGCACATACTGGGAAAGTTGAAAAAAACAACTTTGTACGTTGTATCGTATCTTCGTAAAATGGGCCTTTCA
>SAMEA3663095__coassemble_1267_pt1 | contig 18470 bp, 19 predicted proteins | sample SAMEA3663095__metabat2_low_PE_016 | metagenome-assembled genome bin SAMEA3663095 (sample SAMEA3663095) | pig gut metagenome | biome: pig gut; feature: pig-associated habitat; material: faeces | place: France | collected 2012
TTAATTAACTCCCTCATTTTCAAACGATTACGTTAGAATTAACAGAGTATTGTTGAAAGTGCAAAGGTACAAAAAATATATGGAATGCCCATATATTTATACTACCTCACCACACCCTGCCCGCTATAGAGACAATCGTGTCGGCACGTTAAGCCCCCCATCCAGCAGAGATGGGAGCTGCCAGACCGAAAATCTGAAGCGTTGGCCCATCAGACGAACGTCACAGAACCCCACGGCTAATGCCACGGAAAACAAGCAACCTTTTTGGCCATCTTCCTTGCCTTTGAAATATTTCCCAAGTAAGAAAGAAAGAAAACCATGCAAGGTCGGCGATATTTGCAATCTTTTTTTTAACTTTGCATCATAATAATATAGTGAACGTTCAGTTTTGATAGAGAAGCACATCATTTTAGAAGACATTGACCCTGTAGTGTTCTACGGCGTCAACAACAGTCACTTGCAGATGCTCAAATCGCTTTTCCCCAAATTGCGCATCGTGGCAAGAGATAATGTCATCCGCGTCCTTGGCGATGAGGAGGAAATGGCCAAGATTGAGGAAGACATAGAGAAAATGAGGATGCACGTATTGAAATACAACAGTATTTTGGACGAGGACATCCTCGACATCATCAAAGGCAAACAGACTAAGGCCGACGGTGTAAAGGGGGTGATCTGCTACAGCATTTCCGGCAAGCCCATCATGCCCAAGACACCCAACCAGCAAAAACTCATTGACGAATATGCAAAGAACGACATGATCTTTGCCGTGGGACCTGCTGGTACCGGCAAGACCTATCTGAGCATTGCCTTGGCTGTGAAGGCCTACAAGGAAAAGACCGCACGAAAAATCATCCTCTCACGCCCCGCTGTGGAAGCCGGAGAGAAGCTCGGCTTCCTCCCCGGAGACATGAAAAACAAGATTGATCCTTACCTGCAGCCGCTCTATGATGCGCTGGAAGATATGCTACCAGCTGTGAAGCTACAGGAAATGATGGAGAAAAACATCATCCAGATCGCCCCGCTGGCCTTCATGCGGGGAAGAACGCTGTCGGATGCGGTAGTGATTCTCGACGAGGCACAGAACACCACATCGGCACAGATACGCATGTTCCTCACCCGCATGGGATGGAACACAAAAATGATTATCACGGGCGACATGACCCAGATAGACCTGCCTCGCGAACAACGAAGCGGGCTGGTAGAGGCGTTGAAAATACTAAACGGAGTAGAAGGCATCTCCGTCGTCAACCTTGAAAAGGAAGATATCGTGAGAAACAAGCTTGTCACGCGGATCGTCAATGCATACGAGCGTCATGACAAGGCTATGAAAGAAATCAGGACCAACAAATAAGATTAAAATGAACGCAATTACTAAAACCGATTTCCATTTCAATGGTCAGAAGAGTGTTTACCATGGTAAGGTGAGAGACGTCTACAACATCAACGACGACTTGATGGTGATGGTTGCTACGGACAGAATCTCGGCATTCGACGTTATTCTTCCCAAGGGTATTCCTTTCAAGGGACAGGTGCTCAACCAGATTGCCGCCAAATTCTTGGATGCCACAAGCGACATCTGCCCCAACTGGAAACTTGCTACTCCCGACCCTATGGTTACGGTGGGACTGAAGTGTGAAGGATTCCGCGTGGAGATGATCATCCGCTCTATCCTCACTGGTAGTGCATGGAGAGCCTACAAAGACGGCTGCCGTGAGCTGTGCGGCGTGAAGCTTCCCGATGGAATGAAAGAGAACGAGCGTTTCCCCGAGCCTATTATCACTCCCACGACGAAGGCCGACGAAGGTCACGACATGAACATCTCGCGCGAGGAAATCATCAAGCAAGGCATCGTACCTGCTGAGGACTATGCCATCATGGAGGACTATACCCGTAAACTGTTCCAGCGCGGGCAGGAAATCGCTGCCAAACGTGGCCTGATTCTCGTCGATACCAAGTATGAGTTCGGCAAACGCGACGGCAAGGTCTATCTCATCGATGAGATCCATACCCCCGACTCAAGCCGCTACTTCTATGCCGACGGCTACGTGGAACGACTGGCCAAGGGCGAGCCCCAGCGTCAGCTCTCCAAAGAGTTTGTACGCCAATGGCTCATCGAGCACAACTTCATGAATCAACCTGGACAGGTGATGCCCGAAATCACCGACGAATATGCTGAAAGTGTGAGCGAGCGCTACATCGAGCTCTACGAGCACATCACCGGGGAAAAGTTCGACAAGGCCGCCGAAACCGGTGACGTGCTGGGCCGCATCGAGAAAAACGTGAGCGAATACTTGAAGCTCTACGAGAAATAATAGCAAACGAGGAACTATAGGGAAGGTAGGGAACAGCCACAAAAAAGTTCGGCCAATCCCCGTCTTCTCTATACCCCCTAAGTATCAGATCATGTATCAACAGGAGAAAATCACTCCCTACTCCAGCAACGAGAAAAAGAGCCAGCAGGTGGAGGAGATGTTCGACAATATCGCCCCTACCTATGACACTCTGAACCACCGCCTGTCGTGGAATATCGACAAGATGTGGCGCAACCGTGCCATCAATGCCCTGCAACAGTATCACCCCCAACGGATGCTCGACATTGCAACAGGTACAGGCGACTTTGCTATCCTTGCAGCCCGCAAGCTTCATCCTCAGCAGCTGATCGGAGCCGATATCTCGGAAGAAATGATGAGAATCGGTGCCCAAAAGGTGGAGCGCGCAGGATTGGACAAGATCATCAGTTTTGCCAAGGAAGACTGCTTGGCACTCAGTTTCGCCAACGACAGTTTCGATGCTGTGACAGCCGCCTTCGGCATTCGCAACTTCGAAAACCTTGACCAGGGACTGAAGGAAATCCACCGCGTTCTAAAGCCGGGCGGGCATCTGAGCATTGTGGAGCTGACCACACCAGTGACTTTTCCCATGAAGCAACTGTTCAAAATCTACAGCAACACGGTGTTGCCCCTCTACGGACGGATGATCAGCAAGGACAGAAGTGCCTATGAATATCTGACCAAGACCATCGAAGCCTTCCCCCAAGGGGAAGAGATGATGAAGATCTTCCACAAAGCCGGATTCGCCATCGCTTCGTTCCACCGGCTCACCTTCGGAATATGTACTATGTATCTTGCCGAGAAATAGCAGGTCTACATGATACCTTTATTATATAGGCTATATTTTTTTAAAACAACCCTTGTATGGACAAATACGGACTCATAGGATTTCCACTCGGTCATTCGTTCTCAATTTCTTATTTTAATGAGAAATTCGAGAATGAGCATATCAATGCCCAATATATCAACTTTGAAATACCGTCTATCGACGGACTAACTGAAATTTTAGACCGCAATCCGGAACTGCGCGGCCTCAACGTAACCATTCCTTATAAAGAGCAGGTAATGAAGTATCTTGATGCCATCAGTCCCGAGGCTGAAGCCATCGGTGCTGTCAATGTGATCCGGGTGACGCACAAGGGTGACAAAGTATATCTGAAAGGGTTCAACAGCGATGTGATTGGATTCACACGAAGCATAGAGCCACTGCTTGAACCCGCACAAAAGAAAGCGCTTATCTTAGGGACAGGCGGAGCCTCAAAGGCCATCCACTATGGATTGAAATCGCTCAACATGCAGACCATATTCGTCAGCCGGACAAGACACGGCGACGGCTTCATCACCTATGAAGAGGTGACGCCCGAACTGGTAAAGGAATACAATGTGATTATCAATTGCACACCCGTAGGAATGTATCCCCACGCCGACGAATGTCCCAAACTGCCCTACGAGGCAATGGACACCCACACACTGCTCTATGATTTGATCTACAATCCCGACGAGACACTCTTCTTGAAACGAGGCCGCGAACAAGGCGCTACGGTGAAAAACGGATTGGAAATGCTTCTCCTGCAGGCTTTCGCCTCATGGGATTTTTGGAATAGAAAAGACTAAAACATCAAGATATTATGACCAACAGATACATGCAGAGAGGCGTTAGTGCTGCCAAGGAGGACGTCCACAACGCCATCAAGAATATCGATAAGGGCATCTTCCCACTGGCTTTCTGTAAAATTATGCCCGACATAGTGGGTGGTGACCCAAACTATTGCAACATCATGCACGCCGACGGCGCAGGCACCAAGTCAAGCCTGGCTTATATGTATTGGAAAGAGACAGGCGATCTGAGCGTGTGGAAGGGCATAGCCCAGGATGCCATTGTGATGAACACCGACGACCTGCTCTGCGTAGGCGCCGTGGACAACATTCTCGTTAGCTCAACGATCGGACGCAACAAGATGCTGATTCCAGGTGAAGTGATCTCAGAAATCATCAATGGAACCGACGAAATTCTCAGCGACATGCGCAACATGGGTATTGGCATCTGGCCTACAGGTGGTGAGACGGCCGACGTGGGCGACCTGGTGCGCACCATCATCGTGGACTCCACCGTCACTTGCCGCATGAAGCGCTCGGATGTCATCGACAATGCCAATATCCGCCCAGGCGACGTCATCGTGGGATTGAGCTCAACCGGCCAGGCAACCTATGAGAAGGAATACAACGGTGGTATGGGAAGCAACGGACTGACAAGCGCACGCCACGACGTGTTTGCCAAATATCTCGCTACAAAATATCCGGAAAGCTACGATGCAGCCGTACCCGACGAACTGGTTTACAGCGGCAAGTACAAACTGACCGACCCGGTTGAGGGCAGCCCCGTCAATGCGGGCAAACTTGTCCTCTCGCCCACCCGCACCTATGCCCCTGTAATCAAGAAACTACTCGACGAGTTGCGCCCAGAGATTCACGGAATGGTGCATTGCACAGGAGGCGCTCAGACAAAGGTGATGCACTTCGTTGGTGACAACTGCAAGGTGGTTAAAGACAACATGTTCCCCATTCCTCCATTGTTCAAGGCCATTCACGACTGCTCCGGCACCGACTGGAAAGAGATGTATCAGGTGTTCAACATGGGTCACAGAATGGAAATCTATGTTCGCCCGGAAGTAGCCGACAAAGTAATAGCCATCAGCAAGAGCTTCAACATCGATGCCCAGGTAGTGGGCCACATTGAAGAAGGAACAAAGAGCCTCACCATCAAGAGCCCCTATGGCAACTTTGAATACTAATATTCTATGGGGCCGGCAACAGTGTGCCCTTTAGAAAAAGCGCGAAATAAGCACAAATGCAAGACAATCAGATACTACAGAAACTCGATGGCCTCGACGCACGCTATCAGGAAGTGTCTACACTGATCACAGACCCTGAAGTAATCGCTGATCAAAGCCGCTATGTGAAGCTCACCAAGGAATACAAGGACTTGGGCGACATCATGGACGCTAAGAAGCGATATGTCGCTTGCCTCAATGCCATCAAGGAAGCAAAAGACATTATTGCCAACGATGCCGATGCCGATATGAAAGACATGGCACGCGAGGAATTGGCTGAGAACGAGGCTTTGCAACCGAAAATAGAAGAAGAAATCAAAATGCTCCTGATCCCAAAAGATCCCGAAGACGCTAAGAACGTCCAGATGGAGATCCGTGCGGGAGCCGGTGGCGACGAGGCTGCTCTCTTCGCAGGCGACTTATTCAATATGTATAAGAAATACTGCGAATCCAAGCATTGGAATGTGAGCGTGACGAGTGTTTCACCAGGCGCCGTAGGCGGATATAAGGAGATCGACTTTGCTGTGTCGGGCGATAACGTTTATGGCACACTGAAATATGAATCCGGGGTTCACCGTGTACAACGTGTACCGGCTACAGAGACACAAGGACGAATGCACACTTCGGCGGCCACAGTGGCTGTGCTGCCAGAGGCAGACAAGTTTGAGGTGAACATCAATGAGGGCGATATCAAATGGGACACCTTCAGATCGAGTGGAGCAGGCGGACAGAATGTAAACAAAGTGGAATCGGGCGTACGCCTGCGCTATCCCTGGAAAAATCCCAATACGGGTGAAGTGGAGGAAATACTCATCGAGTGCACCGAGACCCGCGACCAGCCCAAGAATAAGGAACGGGCGCTATCAAGATTGCGAACGTTCATCTACGACCGCGAGCATCAAAAGTATATAGATGATATTGCCAGCCGACGCAAGTCTTTGGTCTCTACCGGTGACCGCTCAGCCAAGATACGTACCTACAATTTTCCACAGGGACGTGTCACCGATCACCGCATAGGCTATACCACACATGACTTGCAAGGATTCCTCAACGGTGACATACAAGGCATGATCGATGCCCTGACAGTGGCAGAAAATGCCGAGAAACTGAAAGAAAACGAATTGTAAACATCTATAAATCCATCATTATGACAAGAAAAGAACTGGTAGAACAGATCTTCGCCAAGAAATCATTTCTCTGCGTTGGCCTGGATACCGACCAGAATAAGATTCCAGATTTCCTGCTTGAAGATCCCGAACCTGTTGTCACTTTCAACAAAAAGATTATCGATGCCACTGCACCTTATTGTGTGGCTTACAAGCCCAACTTGGCATTCTATGAGAGCATGGGAGTGAAAGGTATCGCCGCATTCGAGAGCACAGTGGAATACCTGAAAGAAAACTATCCTCACCACTTCATTATCGCTGATGCAAAACGTGGAGACATTGGCAACACATCAGCCATGTATGCCCGCACATTCTTCGACGAATACGACGTGGATGCACTCACAGTAGCTCCTTATATGGGACAGGACTCCGTAACGCCCTTCCTCACCTATGAGGGAAAATGGGTCATCCTCCTCGCCCTTACTTCCAATGCGGGCAGCATGGATTTCCAAATGATGAAGAACGAAGAGGGTACACGCCTGTTTGAACGAGTACTGGCAAAAGGATTGGATTGGGGCACCACCGAGAACATGATGTTTGTGGTAGGCGCAACCCGCGGCTCTCTCATCGGCGATGTCAGAAAGGTGGCTCCCAACTCGTTCCTGCTCGTTCCAGGTGTCGGTGCTCAGGGCGGAAGTCTGCAGGAAGTGTGCAAATACGGAATGATAAAAGACTGCGGACTGTTGGTCAACTCTTCACGTGGAATTATCTATGCCTCCAAAGGTGATGACTTCGCAGAAGCCAGCGCAGCCAAGGCAAAAGCCCTTCAAGAGCAGATGGCGGAAGAGCTTGCAAAACTCTAAATTATACAACAACACAGTTTTAAAAATGGGCAGGGATACGTATCCTTGCCCACTTTGGTTCTAAACAGACTCCACAATTTAGAGCCTTGGAATTCCGTAAAGACCCATATTTCTCTCTGATCGGATGCTGGAACACACACGAAAGGTGGAGGAGGAGCACTGTAACTTTCAAGAACATTTCATACCGGATACGAACGCTAAAGCCTATAAAATAATAAATAATGCTGTAAGTTTTGGCGGGATGAATATTTTTTGCTACATTTGCAAAAATAAAATAGCTATTCATTTATCAACATGGAATTTACAGCAGGGCAAATTGCAGATTTCATCAAGGGACGCGTAGAAGGCGACATGAATGCCAAAGTACATACTTTCGCCAAAATTGAGGAAGGTGTCCCTGGAGCCATTTCTTTCTTATCCAGTCCTAAATATGCACATTTTCTCGAAAGCACCGAAGCTACAATCGTGCTTGTCGACGACAGTATAAAAATAGATAAGGCTGTGAAGCCTACTTTGATTTTCGTTGAGAACGCCCGCGATTGCGTAGCCCGACTTCTCCAGCTCTATTCCAGTGCCATACCCCGTAAGCAAGGAATATCAGACAAGGCCTCCATTGCCACATCTGCCAAGATTGGCAAGAATGCCTACGTAGGACCATTTGCAGTTATTGGCGAAGGTGCTGTCATTGGTGACAACGCACAAATTTACCCCAATGTGTATATTGGCGACGGAGTGAAGATCGGCGATAATGTGAAACTTTACCCCAACGTAGTCATCTATTACGGCTGCTGTTTGGGCAACAACGTTACGATTCATGCCGGTTCGGTGATCGGTGCCGACGGCTTTGGCTTTGCGCCGACAGCCAACGGCTACGATAAGATTCCACAAATAGGCATCGTCACCATTGAGGATGACGTGGAAATTGGTGCGAATACGTGTATAGACCGTTCCACAATGGGCAGCACATATGTTCGTAAAGGCGTCAAGCTCGACAACCTCGTTCAGATAGCCCACAACGTCGACGTTGGGGCCAACACCGTAATGTCTGCCCAAGTCGGCATTGCCGGCTCTACAAAGGTGGGCGAGTGGTGTATGTTCGGCGGACAAGTTGGAATTGCCGGTCACATCACCATTGGTGACAAAGTGTTTTTGGGCGCTCAGTCGGGAGTACCGGGCAGTCTGAAAAGCAACCAGCAGCTCATCGGGACTCCACCCATGGAAAAAATTCCCTATTTCAAGAGTCAAGCCCTTTTCCAGAAGCTGCCCGAGCTCTACAAGCAAATCAACCAGCTGCAAAAGGATATTGAAGAATTAAAGAAGAAAAATAAATAAGACATCAGATGGACACACTAAAACAGAGGACACTCAAAGGAAGTTTCTCTCTCTTTGGCAAGGGACTGCATACAGGCTTGAACCTGACTGTGACATTCAATCCCGCCCCAGAGAATACCGGCTACAAGATTCAACGCATTGACCTTGAAGGTCAACCCGTTATTGATGCAATAGCCGAACACGTTGTTGACACACAACGGGGAACCGTGGTGGCCAACGGCAATGTACGTGTCGGCACCATAGAGCACGGTATGGCCGCACTTTACGCACTTGGGGTAGACAACTGTCTCATCCAGGTAAACGGTCCGGAATTTCCTATCCTTGATGGTTCCGCCGCCATCTTTGTAGAGAAGATACAGGAAGTGGGGACAGTGGAACAAAATGCACCAAAGGACTTCTACATCATTCGTAAGAAAATTGAAGTAAAGGACGAAGAGACAGGATCCTGCATCACGATACTCCCCGACAGCGAATTCTCTATCACGGCAATGTGCAACTTCAACTCTAAGTTCATAGCCTCACAATTCGCTACCCTTGACGCAGCTGATAAGTTTGCAGAAGAAATAGCCCCCGCACGTACATTCGTATTTGTGCGTGATATTGTCCCTCTATTGGAAGCCAACCTCATCAAAGGAGGCGATCTGGACAATGCTATTGTCATTTACGAGCAAATTGTGCCTCAAGAAAAACTGGACAAACTGGCTGATCTGCTCCATGTCCCACACATGGACGCCACAAAGCCCGGTTATATCCAGCACCGCCCTCTGATGTGGGAAAATGAATGCACACGCCATAAGCTGCTTGACATCGTAGGCGATATGGCTCTCATCGGCAAGCCCATTAAAGGCCGTATCATTGCCACTCGTCCCGGACACACCATCAACAACAAGTTTGCCCGGCTCATGCGCAAGGAGATACGCAAGCACGAAGTCCAAGCTCCCATCTATGATCCTAACGAAGGTCCGTTGATGGACAACATCCGCATCCGTCAGCTCCTGCCCCACCGCTACCCCATGCAATTGGTTGACAAGGTTGTGGCCATGGGAGCCACAAGCATTGTGGGCGTGAAAAACGTTACGGCCAACGAGCCATTCTTCCAAGGACACTTCCCCAGCGAGCCTGTAATGCCCGGTGTGCTGCAGATTGAGGCCATGGCACAGTGTGGCGGTCTTTTGGTGTTGAGTCAGCTGGAAGAGCCTGAAAAATGGTCGACTTATTTCTTGAAAATAGACGATGTGAAATTCCGCGACAAGGTGGTTCCTGGTGATACGCTTCTTTTCAAAGTGGAATTGCTCCACCCTGTCCGCCATGGCATCAGTTCAATGAAAGGTTATGTCTTCGTTGGAGACCATGTAGTGTCGGAAGCTACATTTACTGCACAAATCAAAAAAAACAGATAAGTAATGAACCAAATTAGTCCACTTGCCTACGTACATCCGGAAGCAAAGTTGGGTGACAACAATATTATTGGCCCCTTCTGCTACATAGACCGCAACACAGTGATGGGCAACAACAATGTGTTACAAAACAGTGTAACGATAAACTATGGGGCACGTATAGGCAACAACAACGAATTCTTCCCTGGAGCCAGCATATCCACAAAGCCACAGGATTTGAAGTTCAAAGGCGAAGATACGATATGCGAGTTAGGCAGTTTTAACTCCATCCGGGAGAATGTCACCATCTCCCGCGGCACTGCTTCAAAAGGAACAACACAAGTAGGCGACTACAATTTGTTGATGGAGAACATGCACATCGCCCACGACTGTTTCTTCGGATCCCATCTCATCATTGGTAACTCCACAAAATTTGCAGGTGAGGTGACAGTGGCAGATAATGCCGTAATCTCGGCCGAAGTGCTCTGCCACCAGTTTTGCAGGATTGGCGGATATGTGATGATACAAGGCGGAAGCCGTTTCTCCCAGGACATTCCCCCCTACATCATAGCTGGCAAGGAACCTATTCGCTATGCGGGCATCAACATTGTAGGACTGCGCCGCCATGGATTCAGCAACGATCTCATCGAACTCATCCACGAGGCTTACCGTCTGCTCTATTCCAAGGGCGTTCTTGCGGAAGGCATTGAGGAAATCAAGAACAACCTGCAAATCACTCCAGAGATTCAGAATATCATTGACTTCGTAAGCACTTCAAAGCGCGGCATCATCCGCTAACCTCCTTGAACACGCTCGTCGTCATATTAGGACCCACCGGTGTAGGCAAAACAGAATTCTGTCTCGCCGAAGCCGAACACCTGCAAGTGCCTATCATGAATGCGGATTCACGACAGGTCTATGCAGAGATTCCCATTGGTACCGCTGCACCGACTCCAGATCAGATGCAGCGAGTACCACATTTTTTTGTAGGCACCCATCATTTGGATGAATACTATAGCGCCAGCCTTTACGAACAGGACGTGATGGGCCTGCTTCCAGAATTGTTTGAAAACTCAAAAAGATACCATCCCTACAATCCTGTAGCCCTTCTTTCAGGAGGATCCATGATGTATATCGACGCAGTATGCAAAGGCATCGACGACATTCCCACCATAGACGAAACCACACGAAGTGTGATGAAAGAACGACTCAGTCGCGAGGGATTAGAAGCACTCGTTGAGCAACTCTATCGGCTCGATCCCGATTATTGGAAAGTGGTAGACCGCAAAAATCCGCGCCGCGTTGTACACGCTTTGGAGGTATGTATCATGACGGGCAAACCCATGTCGTCTTTTCTCACTCATCAAGCCAAGAAACGCCCTTTCAGAATCATTAAAGTGGGACTGAACAGAGACAGGGCAGAACTCTACAACCGCATCAACGCACGAGTATTGAACATGGTAGACAAAGGACTGATCGAAGAAGCTCAAAAAGTTTACCATTTCCGGAACATGAACGCGTTGAACACGGTGGGATTCAAGGAAATGTTTGAATACCTTGACGGACTGGTAACTCTCGACGACACAGTGACCCACATCCAGTCGAACACTCGGAGATACATGCGCAAACAACTTACATGGTTCAAACGAGACCCAGACATCAAATGGTTCAATCCCGACAACGTTAAAGAAATAATAAATTATATCGATGATAGACTGAGTTCAAACGATTTTTCGTAATTTTGCGATGAAAAGTAACAACACGACTTACCCCTTACAGGTTTGTCTTTAGACTTTTGATTTTATGAAAAAAATAAAAAGATTCCTCCAGTGGAGCTGGAAGAAGGCAAAAGCCTTTTGGCCTTGGTATAAAAACTTGTACCAAGGAAAAGCTTGGTATACGAAGGCTCTTATAGGATTCGTCTCGTTCATTGTAGCATTCTTTCTCTATTTAGGAGCCGTAGACATCAACTTTCTTTGGCTGTTCGGTAAGTCACCTGGCTATTTCTCAGGCATTTTAGACCCACAGACTTCTCAAGCTTCCGAAATATACTCAGCCGACGGTGTACTCATTGGCAAATATTTTAATGAGAACAGGACGCCCGTAAAATACGAAGAAGTAAATCCTGCTTTCTTCAAAGCGTTGATCGACACGGAGGATGAACGATTCTACAAGCATTTTGGTATTGATCCCATCGGCTTGTTTGGCGCAGCTAAAGATGCCCTGCTTCACCACGATGGACGCGGTGCGTCAACCATCACACAGCAGTTGGCCAAAAACATGTTTCGCGTTCGGTCGCAATATTCCACCGGACTTTTGGGACACATTCCCGGAGTAAGGATGCTTATCATCAAGAGCAAGGAATGGATTATAGCCACCAAGCTGGAAACGGTCTACAGCAAGAAGGAAATCCTTACGATGTATGCCAATACAGTGGATTTCGGCTCCAACGCTTACGGTATCAAAACCGGGGCAAGCACTTATTTCAACACCACGCCAAAGCAATTGACCACCGAGCAGTGCGCAGTATTAGTAGGTATGCTCAAGGCCACCTCTTACTATAATCCACGCACGAATCCTGAAAACTCACTCAACCGTCGCAATCAAGTGCTCAACAACATGTTTTCTCATGGAGACTTGACCATGGAGCAATGCGATTCGCTCAAATCCATCCCCATCAAGCTCAACCTTCATATCGAGGAGAACTACGACGGTATCGCTCAGTATTTCCGTAATGCCGTGGCCGACTATCTCAAGCCCTGGTGCGATGAAAACGGATATGATCTCTATTCAGACGGCTTGAAAATCTACACGACGCTCGACTCTCGTATGCAGAAATACGCAGAAGAGGCTGCCATAAAACAGATGAAGCAGGTACAGCGGAATTTTGAAAACCATTGGGGGCCGTGGAACAAACGCGACTGCTGGATAGATGAAAACGGACAAGTGATCCCAGGATTCATCGAGAACATCGCCCACCGTCTGCCCACATACAAGATGTTGCAGGCAAGATATGCCGGACAGCCCGATTCGATTGAATACTATATGAACAAGCCCCATAAGGTAAAGGTATTCGATTACGAGAAGGGATATAAGGAAATGGAACTCTCAACGATGGACTCCATCCGGTATATGGTTCATTTCATGCACTGTGCCTTTGTGGCCATGGAGCCGCAGTCGGGAGCCGTGAAGGCTTGGGTTGGTGATGTGGATTTCAACACCTGGAAATACGACAAAGTGAAAGCAATGCGGCAGCCAGGTTCAACCTTCAAGCTCTTCGTCTATACAGAAGCCATGAACCAGGGACTCACCCCTTGCGATAAACGGCGCGACGAGTATATCTCCATGCAGGTATACGATAAGATTCAGAAAAAGGAGGTCACGTGGACTCCAACCAACGCCAACGGGTCCTTCTCGGGCGACTCTATTCCCTTGAAAGGAGCCTTCGCCAAGAGTATCAATTCCATTGCCGTCAGACTGGGACAAGAAGTGGGCATCAAGTCTATCATTGAAACGGCTCAAAAAATGGGTATACAGAGCCCGCTTGACGATACGCCCTCTTTGGCTTTGGGTTCCTCTGACGTCAACTTGCTCGAATTGGCCGATGCCTACAGTACGATAGCCAACGACGGCAAACACCATGAGGCAGTGCTTGTCACGCGCATCGTAGACTCTAAGGGCAAAGAAGTCTATGTAGCCCCCGACGAATCAGAGCAGGCGGTTCCCTACAAGAGTGCCTTCCTGATGCAACAGATGCTGATGGGTGGTCTGCGGGAGCCCGGAGGCACCTCACAGAGCCTCAACGGATATGTAGGTGACTTCCGCGACTGCGATTGGGGCGGAAAGACCGGTACGTCCAACAACCACTCCGATGCCTGGTTTATGGGCGTCAGCCCCAACCTTGTGGTTGGAGCATGGGTCGGTGGCGAATATCGCAGCATCCATTTCCGAACCGGTGCGTTGGGCCAGGGAAGCCGTACGGCCTTGCCCATATGTGGCTATTTCCTGAATGCCTTGTTGAAAGACCCGAAATTCAAGAAATATCGCGCCAAGTTCAAAGACTCTCAAGACCCGGACATCACTAAGGACATGTACGAATGCGCAAGCTATGTGCAACCTGTCAAGCACCAATCCTACACCGACTCGACAGAGGTGATCAACGAAAACATAGAACTGGATGAGGACGGAAATCCAATCACCACGCCCAAGGACCAGAAAGAGGCTACGCCTTCTGCCAGTTCGGACAACAAAAAAGATCAAACCGACTCGAAAAAGAAAGATACTCCAAAACGTCCCAAGGAAGTGACGATGGAAGACTTTTAGACAAAAGCAAGAAGTCCGCCAGCAACTACGAGTTTGATGGCGGACTTCTTGCTTTTTGTTAAAGAATGCTCAGCCGGCGGACAGAAATTATAAAAACCTATAGAGCCAACCCACATTATCCAATCTTTTTGTTATCTTTGCAGAAAATTAGACGAGCCCGCGGCAAAGGCAGATAATCCCTGTCCATTGCCACACAGGAAGGAGCTTCATGACAACAATACAAACATTTATACATTATGACGAATAAGACAGAAGCTGAGACAGAAGAGAAACACAGCCTAAGTTTTGTAGAGCAACTGGTTGAAGAAGATCTTGCGGCCGGCAAGAACGACGGCCGCATCCAGACCCGTTTCCCACCGGAGCCCAACGGCTACCTGCATATTGGCCATGCCAAGGCCATTTGCATGGACTTTGGTGTGGCTGAGCGCTATAACGGTATCTGCAACCTGAGATTCGACGATACCAATCCGAGCAAGGAAAATACCGAGTATGTGGAGAACATTCTCAACGACATCAAATGGCTGGGCTTCAAGTGGGGGCATATCTATTACGCCTCAGACTACTTCCAGCAGCTTTGGGACTTTGCCATCTGGATGATCAAGCAGGGCAGAGCCTACGTCGATGAGCAGACATCGGAACAGATTGCCGAGCAGAAAGGGACACCTACAACTCCAGGTGTGGCCTCACCCTATCGCGACCGTCACATCGAGGAGAGCCTGTCACTGTTCCAGAAGATGAATACGCCCGAAGCTATAGAAGGAAGCATGGTGCTGAGAGCCAAACTCGATATGGCCAACCCCAACATGCACTTCCGTGATCCCATTATGTACCGCATCATCCAGACTCCTCACCATCGCACGGGAACAAAATGGCATTGCTATCCCATGTATGACTTCGCCCACGGACAGAGCGACTACTTCGAAGGCGTCACCCATTCTATCTGCACGCTTGAGTTTGTACCTCATCGTCCTCTATACGATAAGTTCGTCGACTTCCTGAAGGAATACGACGGTACGGCAGCCAAAGGCCTTGACAACTACCGCCCCCGGCAGATAGAATTCAACCGTTTGAACCTCACCTATACCGTGATGTCAAAGCGTAAGCTCCATACTCTCGTCGATGAGCATTTCGTCAATGGATGGGACGATCCGCGTATGCCCACCCTCTGCGGCATGCGCCGTCGCGGTTATAGCCCGGAGAGCATCCGCAATTTCATCAAGTCTATCGGTTATACAAAGTTCGATGCCCTCAACGATATGGCACTGTTGGAAGCTGCCGTACGAGAAGACCTCAACAAGCGGGCCACACGTGTGAGCGCCGTGCTCGACCCTGTTAAGTTGGTGATCACCAACTATCCCGAAGATCAGCGCGAAGAAATGGAGGCCATCAATAATCCAGAAGACGCGACGGCGGGCAGCCATACGATCACCTTCACCCGAAACCTCTGGATAGAGCGGGCCGACTTCATGGAAGACGCGCCCAAGAAGTTCTTCCGTATGACTCCAGGCAAGGAAGTTCGCCTGAAAAATGCCTACATCGTGAAATGCACTGGCTGCACAAAGGACGCTGATGACAATGTCGTCGAGATACAAGCCGAGTACGACCCGCTGAGCAAGAGCGGAATGGAAGGAGCCAACCGCAAGGTGAAGGGAACCCTCCACTGGGTGAGCGCTGATGCCTGCATAAAGGCTGAGGTGCGCGAATACGACCGCCTCTTCAACGTGGAGAACCCCTCGGCCGACGAGCGCGACTTCCGCGAGCTGCTCAACCCGGAAAGTCTCCATGTGTATGACAACTGCTATGTAGAACAATTCGCAGCCGAGCGCAAGCCGGGCGAATACTTGCAGTTCCAACGCGTGGGCTACTTCATGGCAGACCCCGACGGCAACGCAGAGCATCCGGTGTTCAACAAGACGGTAGGTCTAAAGGACACCTGGGCTAAGCAGATGAGCAAATAAGCACAAAACATCTAAAATGGCGGAAGTGTACTGCGCCTTCAGTAGGGCTAAGACATTTCCGCCCGTAATAACAACATCATTTTCATGGACGAGTTCTTCAACTCCAAAGAGTTCAAGGAAAAACTTGCAAGATACGAAGAGGCCTGCCAACAAGGTCTCTCCGTATTTTTAGATGCGGACGACATGGCCGACATCGCAGAATTCTACCATCTTCAGCATCGCGACGAAGAAGCGGTAGAGGTTTGCGATAAGGCCATCGCCATGTTTCCCCATTCCTTGCGACCACTGGTTTTCAGAGCCCGCATAGAACTGATACTCCACAAGGATTCTGACAAGGCTGAGAGCTACCTGGAACAGATCGACGACACCGACGATCTTGACTACTATTATCTCTATGCCGAAATCCTTTTAGTCAGGGGAAAATACAAAGACGCGGAAACCTACCTTGAAGATGCCTACGATCATTTGGAAGATGAGGACGACCGTGCCGACTTTGTGCTCGACGTTGCGCTGCTGATGTGCGACTACTATAGGATGGACGAGGCACAGCAGTGGCTCAGTCTTTCTGATGAGCCAGACCAAGCCGATTACCAGGAGGCGAAAGGACGCATTGCCCTCTACCGTGGCCACTATGAAGAAAGCGAGAAGATCTTCAACGAACTATTGGACAAGGACCCCTATTCCTCACCCTACTGGAACACCTTGGCCGCATCACAATTTCTGCGCAACGACATCCACGACTCCATAGAGAGCAGCGAATACAGCATAGCCATAAATCCTAACGACGACGAGGCTCTCCTCAACAAAGCCAACGGCCTCTTCACTTTGGGAAACTATCAGGAGGCACTCAAATACTATGAGCGCTACACCGACGTGGGCAATCACGCGCTCGGCATAGCTTTCCAGGCTGTAGTGCTCATGGCACTGAAGCAATACCCCAAAGCACGCAAGATGCTGGAAAGCTCCATCAATGAGATGGATCCCAGCGACGAAAATCTTATCGAGGTAACTCGTCAGCTCTGTCTGTGCCTCAGCTCGATGAAGGAAACCGAAGAGGCCCAGCAGTGGGCCGACAGCATGTTTCTCCTCAAAGACGTTGCCCCCTGGCAAATACATGTCTTCAAAGGCTATCTCTACATGTTGGCCAGCAACCTATCCGGAGCCCAGGTATGCTTCAACAAAGCGGTCATGACTGCCCCATCGCTCACCAAGGCGGTCATCAGCATCTGCATGGCCCTCCACGACTGCCAGCAATATGGCTACGCCTATTCCATGCACAACTTCATCCTACAGACCACTGACGAAGAGGTACGCATCGGTTTCGCTTATCTCGCCGACGACTGCCTGCACCTCAATGCAATCGATGACTACAAAAAATATCTCCGCATTGCTTGTAGGGTCAACCCCGACGAGGTGGGCTATGTCTTTGCCGACCAAATACCCGACAATATTAGACCGGAAGATTTCTGGAAGATTGTATGTAACGAATAACAACTCAACAAAAATGAATTGGATAACATCCCTTTTGTCAAACCTCAATTACGCGACGGTTTACTTTCTCATGCTCCTTGAGAGCACAGTAGTTCCTGTTCCAAGCGAACTGGTAGTGGCCCCCGCCGCCTACCATTCCGCAGCTGGACACATCAACATCTGGCTTGTAATTCTCTTTGCCACCTTAGGCGCCATGACCGGGGCTTCCATCAACTATCTGGCAGGCTACTATTTGGGGCGCCCCATCATCTACAAGTTTGCCAACAGCCGGCTGGGACACCTCTGCCTGCTCAACCAAAGCAAAGTAGAGAAGAGCGAGAAATATTTTGACGACCATGGTATGGTGGCCACCATCACGGGGCGCCTCATTCCGGGCATTCGGCACCTGATCTCCATTCCCGCCGGACTGGCCAAGATGAACTATTGGAAATTCCTGCTCTATACCACCATTGGCGCCGGTGCATGGCACGCTATTTTGGCTTTGCTGGGCTGGTACCTTCACGATGTTGTACCCGAAGAACAGCTCAACGACAAAATTCTGGAATATGGCGAATACATAAAGGTTGCCATTTGTCTGGTTGCCGCCGTAGCACTGGTCTATTTCATCATCCGCTATCTGGTGCGCCGGCACAGGTCGATATCCAACAACAAAGAATAAACAGACCCATTAGGCACAATCAACAAAGCGAAGGGGTTGGCTTTTTCATGAGCCATCACCTTCGCGTTTTTGTATAGAGTGGGCACAAAAGTAAAAATAGGTGGAGCCGTCAACCCCTGTGGGAGTCGTTTGATAACCAAAACCAAGGGTAACCATTCAATTTAGGCCGCCTTTTCTATAAGCTGTAAATTTTCGACCTTTG
>SAMEA3663095__coassemble_1287_pt1 | contig 18093 bp, 16 predicted proteins | sample SAMEA3663095__metabat2_low_PE_016 | metagenome-assembled genome bin SAMEA3663095 (sample SAMEA3663095) | pig gut metagenome | biome: pig gut; feature: pig-associated habitat; material: faeces | place: France | collected 2012
AATATTTAGTCGTTCCGAACCATCATGTCAAAAAGACTGAGTAGTTACTAAATTAGTAATAAAAAGTTAACAAACAATAAATATTATCCAATTATTTGGAAAGCAACATAGAAGTCATGGACGGGCTTTAGCTGCCGATGGAGCTATGGGGCTAAGGTGATGGAGTAGCCTTGCGAGCAAGCTCGCCGGTTACTCCATCACCTTAGCCCCACCCCTGTCGGGGAAAAAGCCCGTCCATGACGAAAATTGCTTTGGCATAAAATTGCCTTACGGCATAAAATCTATCACATCCCCAGAATCTCCCGCAATCAGTTTAGAAAGACTTGATTATACCTTGATCATCATAACGCTCAATCTGTATAACGCTCAATCTGTGCTTTGGGCCCTGATGTTTTTCTTCCAATCGAACTCGTGTGCTGCTTTATTTTATGCCGTAAGGCAATTTTACGCGATAGCGATTTTCGTCATGGGCAGGCTTGACACCTATGGTGTGGTCCAGAAGCTATGGGGTGGCTGCGAGCTGCTCGCAAAGCCACCCCATAGCTTCTGGACCATTGCTCTATTAGGAGCAAAAGACTGTCCCATGATTTTCCTACTATCTTAAGGTATTAAAACGTCAATTTTAAACCCTTAGCCTTTTTAGACAGTCTTCGTTGAAATGATTTTCCTACAATCTTAAGGCAGTAAACGTCTATGCCTGAAGAAAGAGGGCTGTCTTAGGATATCACTTCATTTTTCCGAAGACAGCCCATCGGCATGCCCTACAGTTTCGCCCAGAGGGGGATTACTTGTGCGGCTTGCAGACCAAGCGGAGGATCGTCTTGTTGCGCTCTTCCCGTTTGGTGTCACGGCTCACGCTACTGTTGACATCGAGCTGCATGATGGGTTCCACGCTCTGCCCGTTGGTCGTTGGCCAGCCGACAAGTCCGAGTCCGTTGGGATTGCCCATCTTGACGAAGTTGGCATAATAGTTGATAAACTGATCCGACACCCAATAGTCCTCGGGTTGCCAGTCGTAGACGCGATTGGTGGGCAGCGTTCCCATTGCATACTCGATGTCGGCAGAGTGTACGGCACCCTTGGCCTGCGGCATAGCCGGCTGACCGTCCTTGGCATCCTGCACACCACCTGCAAGTCCGGCCACCTTACCCTTCACGGCCATGGCTGGGCGCGGATGGCAATAACGGTAGCGATAGACAGGCTGGCCGCCCGTCTGTGCATGGACATAGCCCCAGCGCCAAGTGGAAAAGTCGAGGAAGAGATCTGATGCCAAGTCGATGCCTGGACGTCCCTGCAGGTCGGCTTGTGTCTCTATGCCGTAAAGCGGGAAGATAGAGTCGGTTGCTGTTCCGAACGATTGTTGTGCCAAAGCCTTTGCTTGGTCCACGGTGGTGACAAAGAGCGTCATCTCCTGATTGTTGCCGCCCAAGAGCAGAGGCACATGGGCCTGGCGCCCCTCATCAAAGGTGACAGAGGGCTGCTCGGTGAAGAAGCGTCCGTCTACGCAGGGAGTAGGCATCTTGCGGAATTTCACCTTCTTCATCAGTTCCTCAGCAGGCATGGCGCGAAGTTCCTTGAGATTGCGGCATCCGGCTTGGGCCATCAGTTTCTTCCCCTCGGCCTCGGCCTCCTTCAATGTGGGCACCGGGCGCAGGCCTAAGATGGAACCGCTGGAGCCTATGGCCTGGGCAAAGAGGCCTTTGCTCATGGGCGAGGCCATCTGCGCACTCACAGACACAGAGCCCGCCGACTCACCGGCGATGGTGATGCGATCGGGATCGCCGCCGAAGGCTGCAATGTTGTTCTTCACCCACTGGATAGCGGCAGCCTGGTCCATCAAACCATAGTTGCCGCTGCCTTTACCGCCGCTCTCCTTCGAGAGTTCGGGCAAGCTGAGGAAGCCGAAGATGCCCTCGCGGTAGTTGGCCGTGACAGCGATGACACCCTTGCGCGCCATGGCCTGTCCGGCATAACGGGGCTCGCTGCCACTGCCGGCAAGCAGTCCGCCGCCATTGAAATAGATGAGCACGGGCAGTTTCTCCTTCATCGTCTTGGCCGGTGTCCAGATATTCAGATAAAGACAGTCCTCGCTCATCTGTTTGGTGCCAAAGTTCATATCGCCGAAGAGTGGTTCCTGCATGGGATTGGGCCCGAACTGCGTAGCCTTCCTCACGCCCTGCCAGGGCTCTACGGGCTGTGGCTCACGCCAACGGAGATTGCCCACAGGCGGTGCGGCAAAGGGCACGCCCTTGAAAATTTTAACGCCCGACGAGTCGGTGCCCGCAAGGACACCTTCGGCTACGCGCACATCAACTAAGTTCTGACTGCTCAGGCCCAAAGCCAAAAACAGCGAGAATAACGACAGAAAGAATCTTTTGTTCATAAAGTATAACGGTTTTAGTTTCGTCCTTGTATTCTATTCGTTCTCTACCAGCCAAAGTCCAAGCCTCATGCTCTCCCTCTCTTTGGCCTAACGAAAAATCTATACAAAAGTACTGATTTTCTTTGTTATCTCCAACAGATGGTGGAAAGAAACGTCGACTTGTAACGACAGACAGCTCTTCGTATTTTCATTTCTCATGCCGCACGCAGAGTCAGAGGCTGTTTTCTTATTCAACGACACCCAGTTCTAAGGGGATATCCTCAACACTGTCGTTGTATCTCGTGCCTGCAAAAGCCAATGTAGCGGCATAGATTCTCACACCTGGCAGTTGACTGATGGTCTTGGCACAAGCGGTGAGGGTCGCTCCTGTCGTACAGACATCGTCGACGAGCAAGATGCCACGGCCGGCGAGCTGACAGGCACCCGTCAACTCAAACACACCCGAAACGTTTTTCTCGCGTTCCTCACGGCTCAGCTTCGTTTGTGATTTGGCAAAAGAAGTACGTCTGAGGCTTCTTCGGTCAACATCCACATGCGCCTCGCGTGCCATTCCCTCAGCGATGGCCACGCTTTGGTTGTATCCCCGTTGCCGTTCACGCTTGGGGGCAAGCGGTACCGGCACAATGACATCAACGTCGTCGAAGAATCCATCGGCAACGAGTTCCTGTCCGAAGATGCGCCCCAAGGCATAACCGATGTCGGGCCGGTTGAAGTATTTGAGTTTGTAGATGGCCTGTGCCGTGGGCGAACCGGCATTGTAGAAAAACCAAGCCGCGGCTTTCTCTATCGGAGCAAGATGCCAAAACACCTTTGCCATGTCGTTGTCGAAGGGGTTGCGGGCATAGTGGGTGCGTGGGATGCTGATGTTGCATGCGCTGCAAACCGCCTGCTCCTGAAGGCACAGCCGGCATCCGCACACCGCACACCCCCTTGGAGCCAGCGTGTCGGCGAGACGTCTGGCGAGAGTGTCGAGCATGTCTGACAGATGCGTCTTCATTCCCAATCGGCCTCTACGGCACTGTCGATGCACTGGCGGATGATGTCGAGCGTGTAGCCACGGCTCATGGCAAACTTGATCAGCTTACCACTCCGTTCATAGTCAGAGTTGGCACGGATCTGTTTCCACTTGCTCTTGAGCAATGGCCGCAACTGTGCCAGGTATTCCTCGTCGCTCACCTCGTCGAGAATGGGCATATAGATACTCTCCGCAACCCCCTTGAGCCGCAACGCCTGCTCGATCTTTCGCCGTCCCCAACCATTGTATTGGATTTTATCGGCGATAAAAGCCTTGGCAAATCGCGCGTCGTCGACAAACTGCTGGTCGACGAGTTGTCTGAGCACACGCTCCCGCGCGTCGTCCGCCATCTGCCAAAGCCGCATTTTCTGAAGCATCTCCCCGCTGCTGTGCTCAGCCTTCACGCACAGCCCTGAGAGTTTTACGAGCGCTTCCTGCTCGGTAATGGTCTTCTTTTGCATAACTTCTTGTTGATCATGATGACTATTCAACAGATTGCTCCCTGGAGCCTCTGATTCCGACAGCGTATCTCTTCTTTCCGTAGTCGTCTTCCAAGATTTCCACCTCGCGGAATCCGAAGCCTCGCATCAGCTCCGCCGTATCGTCGGCGAAGCGGGGATTGATCTCGAAGAGCAACGATCCGCCCGGGCAGAGTGCTGTTGCCGCATAACGGCTGATGGAGCGGTAGAACCGGAGCGCGTCGTCGTCGGGAACGAAGAGGGCTAATGGTGGCTCGTTGTCCAGCACCAGGGGCTCCATCTCCCGGCGCTCACTCTCGGCAATGTAGGGAGGGTTGCTGACGATCACGTTCCACCTGTCCTTGTCGGGCGCCAGGTTGAGGGCATCGCGACGTACAAAGGTCACCCGCGCGTTGAGCCGCCGGGCATTGTCCTCTCCCACACTGAGTGCCGCGGTCGACAGGTCCCACGCCTCCACATAGGCCATCGGACACCTCAACGCCAGCGACACGGCGATGCATCCCGAGCCCGTGCCCACATCGAGCGCGCGCTGTCCGCCGGCCATACGCGCCGCGGAGAGATCAACCAAACGGGAAGTCTCCTGACGAGGAATGAGCACCGATGGAGTCACGCAGAACTCACGGCCACAAAACTCAGCCCGGCCCAAGACGTACTGTACGGGCTCTCCCTGCCGAAGACGTAGGAAAATTTTATCCAATGATATTTTCTCGTCTGCGGATAATTCGTTAACTTTGCCGCATACAATATCGGTGAGCGTCAATCCGAATTGCATTTCAAGCACAGTGCGTGCCACGGCCTGGGCTTCGCCCGCAGCGTAGAGCGGTGTCAGGCTGCGCCATAGTTGTGTATATGTCATGCTGCAAACTTACAAAAAAAATCGCAACCCTGTTCCTTATTCTGAATATTTTCGACCGGTGCGCCGCTCAACCTTAAACGTAAATGTAGAAATGAATCAAGAGGAGACCGACAAACTCTACATGGGCCGCTGCCTGCAGCTGGCCCGCAATGGTGTCTATGGCGCCCGTCCCAATCCCATGGTGGGCGCAGTGATCGTTAGTGGCAACGGCCGCATCATTGGCGAGGGCTACCATGCCCATTGCGGACAAGGCCATGCCGAAGTCAATGCCTTTGCCTCGGTGAGTAAGGCTGATGAGCCTCTGCTTCACGAAGCCACCGTCTATGTCTCGCTTGAGCCTTGCTCTCACTACGGCAAGACTCCTCCCTGCGCCGATCTCATCATCAGCAAGGGCGTGAAGCGTGTGGTCTGCGGCTGCGTGGATCCCTTTGCCAAAGTGCAGGGGCGTGGCATTCAGAAGCTGCGCGACGCCGGAATAGAGGTCAGCGTGGGAGTGATGGAGAAGGAATGCCGCGACCTGAACCGACGGTTTATCACCTGCAACACACTCCACCGACCCTACGTCATGCTGAAATGGGCACGCACCGCCAACGACCGCCTCAACCGCGGCGACGGCCGCCAGCTCCTTATCTCCACGTCATGGACCCAGGCGCTCGTGCATAAGCTGCGGTCGGAGTATGACTGCATTCTCGTGGGCTACAACACCATTATCACCGACCATCCGCAACTCAACGTGCGCAGCTGGGCGGGACCGGCTCCAATACGGCTCGTACTGAGCGGCAAGCACAAGATTCCCGAGGGTTTCAAGGGATTTGAAAGCATTAAGGAGGTGACAGACTGGATGAACGACAACCACTATCAGTCGCTCCTTGTGGAAGGCGGTGCCAGCACGCTACAGAGCTTTTTGGATGCCGACTGCTGGGATGCCATCCGGGTGGAGACGGGGACCATATCGGTGCCCTGTGGCACGCGGGCCCCACAACTGCCCAAGGACATCCGGCTCGTGGACCGGGAAATCTTTGACGGCAATATTATCGAGACATACGAAAGAAACTAACCTCTTCTCTCTGCCTCCTCCTGCAAGGACACGACAGCACCTGCGCCCCTCTCTACCGACAGACAGAGAAGCTGGGCAGAATTCAGGTTTTCGCCCGAAAGACAGAACGCAGAGAGAGCTATGATAATGAAGTTGACATTATGGAAACGACCTCTTTAAGACGAAAGAAAAGTACGTGGCGCCATCTGTTGCGCGATTATTTCCTCCTCACCCTGGCCATGATCATCGGAGCCTTGGGATGGCAGTTCCTGCTGCTTCCCAACCATATCACGATGGGTGGCCTTACCGGTATCTCCTCTATCGTGTATTGGGGTACGGGATTTCCCGCCCAGTATGTTTTCTTCGGGCTCAACATCGTGCTGCTGTCTGTGGCGTTGGTAGTGTTAGGCTGGCGCTTCTGCTTAAAGACCATCTACGCCGTGGTGCTGTTCACGGTCTTTGCCACGCTCATCCAAGATACGGCCCAGTCGGCCCACCTGCTTGCCGACCAGAAGTTCATGGCTACCGTAGTTGGCGGCGTGCTGATGGGCACAAGCATCGGACTGGGACTGGCGTCGGGCGGAAGCACGGGCGGCTCAGATGTCATCGCGGCCATCGTAAACCACTACCGCGACATCTCGTTGGGACACGTGATCCTCATCTGCGACCTTACGATCATCACCTCCTCCTATTTGGTGCTCCACAATTGGGAGGAAGTGTTCTATGGCTACGTGTTGCTGTTCATCCTTTCCTTCTTTGTCGATTATATCGTCAACAGCATGCGCATGAGCGTACAGTTTTTCATCGTCAGCACCAAATGGCACGAGATAGGCGAGGCCATCAACCATATTGCCGAGCGAGGCTGCACCACGCTCGACGGTAACGGATTCTATACCAATAAGGAGCTGAAGGTGGTGTTTTGCATCGCAAAGAAGACGGAGAGCCACCTCATTTTCGACCTCATCGACGAGATAGACCCCAACGCCTTTGTAGCGCAGAGTCCCTGCACCGGTGTTTACGGACAGGGTTTCGACCGATTCAAGACCCATAGTAAGCGTCTGGCCAAGCAAATCGAGGACGTAAAGGCCAAGACTTCTGCAGGTGCCGGAAACTGACAACCATCATAACAGCCTCTCCCTTTCCGATAAGAGACAAGAGCCCAAACCGGAGGCCTCTGCATACCTCCCCATCATGAACTCCATGGTGGGGAGGTATTTTTGTATCGAAAAGTTTGAAACGACAGCCCCTTTACAAGGGCCATCACCCGACAAGTCGGCTTTGAAAAAGGCCTGTTGCGCAACAGATGAGACAACTTGTTTGATTTTGCTGTGTGCGGAAACAGTCAAAATGGCACTTTCAAAACACATTGAATTTATACGTAAATCAAAAAAAATCAAGCTTTTAGAGAAGAAAGACCATTGAAAATTTTGAGACACAAAAGTTTTTGCTTATTTTTGCAAAAATAAAGGGGGGCAAAGAGCTGCTCCTCGAGAATCATTATCCTGCCTCATGGCCTTAAAGGTCTGAGGCCCTTAGTTACATGTTTGTACATAATGACAACCTGCGAAGGCGTATCATGGTGCATAATAATTCTTTCAAACAAAAAATTGTATGACAGGCTTCCAACATGAGATTGTGCCTTGGGGTCAGATCGGAGTGGAGGTCGTCTTGCATTCTAAAGTTATAGTACACAACATTTGATATGAGGCTTTCCTGCTCTGCAGGTTGTCAACGACATAAAGCCTTATCATCGAGGCCGGGTCTCCTTTCGAGAGGAAGGGAATCCGGTTTTTTTTGTCTTCATTACCGGAAAATGATGCTGGCCCGCATATGGAAGCCCACTGGCCCGCATATGGAAGCCAGCTGGCCCGCATATGGAAGCCCGCCGGCCCGCATATGGAAGCCCGCCGGCCCGCATATGGCGGCTGGGATGGACAAGCGGAAAACAGAAGGCCAATAGCCGTATTTTGTTCTGTCTTTGGCCCCCTCGTCCGCGGTTATGCTCTACCCAACCGCAAGCCGGTCGTTGAAGTAAGAAAAGGAGAAGAAACTTAAAAAGGGGGGATGAGCGCCTGTAGTCGCTCATCCCCCCTAAGGCTGTCCTGCGGTGTGAGGCCGCGGTTAGAAAGGTTGGATGCGGAAGGTGAACTGCATGTCACCATACTTCATCCGATACGGTTTCAGAGGCAGTGCTCCCCAGGTGTTGATGCCGCCCAAGCCATTGATCGTGGAGCCGATAATGAGTTCGGTGAACGGACTCTTTTTCAACTCTACAGCGTGGCGCTGGTCCTTCTCGTCACCGTCGTCGAGCTCGCTGATGCTGTAGTGAAGGGCACTGGCCATGAGATACTTGCCGTCTTGTCCGGGTTCAATTCTCACGCCCTTTCCAGAGGCATCCGTCTGTTTCCACCAACGAATGTCGCATTTTGTGCCGGTCTCCTGCGGACGTATATAGGGGAAGAATTGCTGGTCGGCCGTCTGCTCGTAGATTCCCACATTGGCAAAGTCCTTGCGGTCGGGATAGTTCTCTATCGGTCCGCGTCCGTAATAGACACTCTTGTCCATGGCATAGGGCAACTGCATCACCATGCCGAAGCGCAACGGAGCGGCAACATCGGCTCCGGCTGTAGTCTTGAGGCTTTCGCCGACGGTGATTACACCCTCGGGATCGATGTCATAGGTCAGTGTGAGCGTAGCTTTCACCTGAGGCATGTCGTAGATGGCCGACACCTGGGCACCGGATTCTTTCTTTTCGGCCGTGATCTGCGTGAGGTTCATCTGCAGGTCACGCCATGCGCTGCACTTTTTCTGCAGTCCGGCACCCATGTCGTTGTCGGTCACCGCGCGCCAGAAAGTAGGCTTCAGCGTGCCGCCTTCTCCAAGCATTGGCGTTTCGCCTGCCACATAGCGTTCCAGGAGTCCTGTCTGCTTGTTGAAGGCCATGTCGAAGCCCTTGCCCGTAATCTTGATAGAAGGCTCGTCTTTCTTGTTGCTGATCTTCACTTTTCCCGATTCTTTCCCTTCGGCAAGGCCTGACGGTTTCACGTTTCCGTTTTGTCTGAAAGGCATCTGGCGGTAGGCCACAGTCTGTCCGGCCCTCATCAGCGGCTCGGCCTCCTTGAGCTGGAATTCCACGTTGAGCATCGTCTCGCCCTGTGGAGCTATCCGGTAGCCCAGGTCGAGGTTGGCACGCTGCTGCGGTTCCACGTTGAGATCCTCAACGGTGCCGTTCTTGATGGTCTTGCCGTCCTCCACGACAGTCCACACCAGGCGGTAGTTGCTCAGGTCGCGGAAGAAGTTCTCGTTGTAGACGCTAATCTTGCCGTTGGCCACATCCATAGGCTCAGCCCAGATGTTCTGATACTGATAGGCCAATTCGTAGGCGTGCGGGTTGAGCTGACGGTCGGGACCGATGATGCCGTTGCAGTTGAAATTGTTGTCTGAGGCATCTTTCTTGTTGTAGTCGCCACCATAGCAGTATTCGGGGGGGATGGTGCCCGTGCCCGGCTCATATTTGGCAGCGATGGCATCATAGTCGGCCAGCGTGCGCGAGGCTTTGAAGTTGGGATGACGATGGAGGGCCTGGTCGACGAAGTCCCAGTCGTAGCCACCCTGATAGTTGGGATATTTGCGTATCAGGTCCCAGTATTCCTTCAGTCCGCCTCCGGAGTTGCCCATGGTGTGGTTGTACTCGCACTGTATGAGCGGCTTGGTGTTGGCCGGATCCTCACAGTATTTGGCACATTCGTCGGGCTCCATATACATCGGGCAGAAGATGTCGGTGTTGTCACCTTTTCCTGCGCGTTCCCAGTGGATGGGGCGCGTCGGGTCGAAGTCCTTTATCCATTTGTAGGCTGCCGTGAAGTTGGGACCATCGGCCGTCTCGTTGCCGAGCGACCACACAATCACCGACGGATGGTTGTAGAGCGTGCGCACGTTGTGCTGGTTGCGCTGCATGATTTGCATGGCGAAGTTGGGCTTGCGGGCCTCGCTGGTGAGTTCGTACCCGAAGCCGTGGCTTTCCTGGTTGGCTTCTGCCGTGACATAGAGTCCGTATTCGTCGCAGAGATCATACCAAATGGGATCATCGGGATAGTGGCAGGTGCGCACGGCGTTGATATTGAGCCTCTTCATGATCTGGATGTCCTGCAGCATACGTTCGCGCGTGACGACGTAGCCTCCATCGGGATCCATCTCGTGCCGGTCGGCACCCTTGATGAGCACGGGCTGTCCGTTGACAAGCAGCTGCTTGTTTTTGATCTCCACCTTGCGGAATCCCACGCGCTGCGGGATGGCTCCCACCACGTTGCCTCGCTGGTCCTTCACGGTTGCCACAAGGGTGTAGAGATAGGGAGTCTCGGCGGTCCATGTTTTCACGTTCTTGATATTGAAGCGCACTTCAATCTCCTTGTTGCCTTTGAACGCGGCCTTCGATTTTCCTACAGCAATGCCGTTCTCGTTGTAGAGCGCATATTCCACCGTCGGGTTCCCCATAGCGTCGGCTTTTACGCTGAGCATACCGTTCTTATAGGTTTCGTCGAGGTCGGGGGTGAGCAGCAGGTCGGTGACCTGTGTACGTGGGTCACGGCTGTAGAGGTAGCTTTCGCGCGCTACGCCACTCAATCTCCAGAAGTCCTGATCCTCGCAGAGCGATCCGTCGCTCCAGCGGAACACCTGGAAGGCGATGAGATTCTTGCCCGGTTTGACCAGGCGGGTGATGTCGAACTCGGCCGCTACCTTAGAGTCTTCGGCATATCCGGCAAACTTGCCGTTGACGTAGAGGTAGATACAGGAGGTGACGCTGCCGAAATGGGCGATCACCTGGCGGCCTTTCCAGTTGGCGGGAATGTCTATCGTGCGGCGGTAGGAACCCACATGGTTATCCTGAGAGGGAATGGCGAGCGGCTTGTTCCAGTCGAACTGGTAGCGCCAGGCAAAGCCTATATTGAGATATTCCGGATCACCATAGCCATTGACCTCCCAAATACCCGGCACCGACATGGTCTTCCACGATGAGTCGTCGAGGTCGGTCTTGTAGAAGTCGGTCGGTCTTTGGTCGGCGTTGGCTACCCAGTTGAACTTCCAGTCGCCGTCGAGCGAGAGGAAGTTGGCCGACGTCGCCATATTGCCTTTGAGGGCAACGTCGCTGTTTTCATAGGTGAAGAAATTAGTATGGAGTGGAAATCGGTTCACCTCATTCACCTGTTGGTCGTGCCATTCGGTAAAGGTGGGCGGCGTGTCTCCGTTGGCCCATACTTGTGCGGTCATTGCCGTTATGACCGCTGTCATCCATAGTCGTTTCATTTTTTGATAGAAATGTTTGATTGTTTTATATATGAATTCGGTATTCGGTTCAAAATTACACAAAAATATTTATAAAACCATGAAAATAGGCAGGTAGATGTCATTTTTTTCTATAAAATAAAGCGCCGGAAAAGCATTTTTGCTTTCTCGGCGCCTATTGTCCTCACGTGGGAGAAGGATTATTTCCAGAGTTGATCATTGTCGGTGTCGAACATCGAAGTCGACTTGCTGCCGGCCTCTTCTTCATTGTCAGCTTCTGGCACATTTTTGGTATCTGTTCCAAAGGATCCTGCCAAGATCTCTTCACTGTCGATGGGCTTTACCTTGATCTTCGGTGTAATATATATATTCTTTTTCATAACGGTTATCTGATTACGATTTTCTGATAGTTCATAATATAGATGCCCTTAGGCAGACGATTGCTGATGCCGTTGGTGCTGACGAGCTCTCCGTTGAGATTATAGACGCGCTGGTCGGTGATATTGTTGATGCCGACCACTGTAGAGATGCCGGTGGGTGTATTGTCGAAAACGGCAGCCTTAGCCTGAACGGTGGAGGTGGTGCTGAAGAAGCAACGGTAGGGCTGTATCTTCATGCCTTTCGTAGTACCCGCCTTCACGAATGTTCCGTCGGAAGCCTTGTAGGCGTAATAGGTAATTCCGTTGCCCGAGATGAGACTTCTGTCTTTTTCTATGTTGCCCGTGAAACTGAAGTTGCCGTGATGCACCGTCTGTACGGCTCCGTTGATGGCTTCTTTGTTGAGCTTGCTGAGCGGCGTACCATCAGCGTTGGCGATGAACATATAGGGATGATAGGCCACGATGCTGTCGGCGTTGTTGAAATGCAGAATGCCGTCGGCCTCTGATGTATATTCGTAGACAGTGCCGTCTACTTGGCTCATTTCGTTTTTCGCCACGTTGAAAGGCAGGCAGATGGTGCTGTACTGTCCCTTGGTGAAGGTTCTATTAAGGGCGTAGGTATTGACATAGTTGGTGTTGACAGCAGAATACTGATAGCCCGTTGTGGTGTAGCAGCCACCATTGACGAAGTCGAGATCGGCAGTCTGCCAATTCCCCTCTCCACCGTCGAAGATAATCTGCGTGGGCTGTGAAGTCAGCTGGCCATTGTATTTCCACAACCAGATATTGTTGCCATCCTCGTCCTGGCCGACAATGGTGCAGGGCTGTCCGGGCCAATTGCCTCCGGTATAATTATTGTTGTTGCTGTCCCATGCCCAGCAATAGACCGTCGTCTGTGATGCCGGCGCTTTGAAGTAGGCGTAGGTACCGTCCTGACTTGTTATGGTCGTGATGACTGTTGTTGAGGGTGTGTTCAACTTTTTATAACCGGTGGTGCCGTCGTAGCTGTAATAGGCGTCGCCGGTGATGCCATTTATGTCTCCTGTCTGGCTGCTACCGTTGTTGAAGATGCAGTTGATGCTTGATGCGGTAGTGGTCACCGTTGTATAGTAATACAGCTCATTACCGATATATTTCTGATTGCTCATCTTGGTTCCGGGCCATACGCCATTGAGCTTGGTCTGATTGGCATCGTTGGTCCACACGTAGAGATTTGGAGCAGCCGAGGCCTTCACATAGATGGTATAGTTCTTGGCCGTTGTGGAAATATAGAAGGCATAGTTGGCATTTTCCGTTGTGCCGACAGATATCGGCGTATAGCCATCTGTGCTAAGATTCTTGGGATAGCCGCTGATTACCATGATGTTGTTGTTCTCACCCTGCACCACAGTGACATAGCCTCCGTCAACCTTCTCCTGCCTGATAATCTTGCTCGTGTTGCTGATGCCCGCCTTCTTTCTGGCTTCGATCATCTTCTTCAGTTCTTCCTTATAAGCCGTCCAGTGAGGCCAGAAGATGCAGGGTGTTCCGGGCAGCGCGAGGATGAAGGCATTGGCAGCGAGAATATTGTTCGTCAAGGGATTGCTGGTACTGCGATAGGTGTCGTGATTGTCGACAAACGTCACAGCATATTGGCTCAGGCTGGCATCGGCGGCCAGACTCTTGTCGGCGATGTCCCAATTGCCTCCACCGAAAGTGCTGTTGATGGTGGTTTTCAATCCGAAGTCGAAAGCAGCCGATGTGTAACCAGTGTTCTTGATCCATGTGGCGATATTGTCTTTTGAGTCCCAGTATTCACCCACGGAGAACTTCGGATTGGCAGCCGTATTGTAGATGCGGGTGTATTGGGCACCATAGCCTTTCACCATGTCGTAACGGAATCCCTCATATCCCAAGACATTCTGTAGATAGTCAAGATAGGTCTCGACGTTGGCCTGCACCGTGGCGTTGAAGTGGTCGAGATCGCGGTATCCGTCGAAATTGTCTCCCGTGTCTTTACTCCCGGTGCACTTTCCTTTGATCGGACTGTTGCTGGCCGTGTTGGCCTCATCGTCCTGACATACTTCAGGATAAGCGGCATCTGTGTAATTCCAATGAATCCTATACTCCTTTCCGTCTACGATGGTGTCCTCCTGGGGAAAGTCTGCCCAACCGTTGAGCCCGTTTTTGTGATTGATAACGACATCCTCAATGATACCGGTTCCTTTCTGCTTAAAGGTGTTGATCATCGTGTACAACTCCTCCTCTGTGCCAAAGCAAGAATTGTGCTTCAGCCAGAAACACGGATCATAGCCCATCGATGTAGATGTACTGTTGAAATAATAACTTGATGTTGTACCCGAGTTAGGTACCCAGATTAAATCAAAATACTTTGATAGTTCATCAGCTTGATCTGTCAACTGCTTCCAAGTAGTCTCTTTGTAGGAATCCCAATAGAATCCCTGCAACATGACGCCTTTGTAGTTAGCGGGCCATCCTTGGGCCTTCACCCCCCCCAATGTAACTATGCACATCAGGCAAAGAAAAAAAAGTCTTCGCATAAAAAAAGATAAAATAGTTTGATTATATGAGGTTTTTAAACCTGGTTCGTTGCTTATTCGTTCAATTTCAGTGCAAAAGTAGTTATTTTCTGCCGAAAGTAAATTCTACGATCAACGAGAATGGAAATAAGAATTCATGCAAACGTTTGCGCTTCTCATGGGGCTTTATCCATTTACTGATGTTGTCTTTTTGGCAGGTTACGATTAGGTTAAGAAACGGCGAAGGCTGGACAGCTCCCGATATCGCCAGCATTTTTGCTACATTTTTTAATTGCGTTTTCAGGCAATATTGCACAGATGTGCTCATTTCACTATCAGCAAACCATAAATATCAGATGCAATGACAAAAAGAAAATATTTGATGATGATTGTTGGGCTGATGCTGTTCGTCGTTTCGTCGGCCCTGTTGCAAAGTTGTTCTGACGACGACGATGAATACTACTACGACGTCAATGTGCCCAATGCCATCGTGTCCATAACCTCCAACGGCAATGGCCACCCCATTTTAGTTCTCAACGACAGCACACAACTCTACCCTGTCAACCTGCGCAGCGAGCTTTACGGCGGCAAGCGCATGAGGGCTTTCGTCAGTCTGAGGCAGCCTAAGGATTCAGAACTCAGTGACGGAATATATGCCGACGGACTGAAAAACGTCTATGTCAACTGGATTGACACGATCCGCACAAAAGAGATGGCTCCCGATCAGGGCTTGAAAAACGATTCTGTCTACGGCAACGACCCTTTGGAGATTGTCGACGACTGGACAACCTGCGTGGAGGACGGCTTCCTGACCATCCGCTTCCGCACACTTTTCGGCAATGGTAAGACCCACATTCTCAATCTTGTGAAGGGCCCGGCCGACAACGAGGTGGTCGTTCATCAGAACGCCAATGGCGATGTGCGTGGAACAATGGGCGATGGCGTGATCGCTTTCTCGCTGGAGAAACTCGGACTCCAGCCAGGCACCACCCATCAGCTCACGGTGAAGTGGAATTCTTTCAGCGGAATGAAGTCGCATACGTTTACCTACAGAGTGCCGAAGAGAGATTGAAACAGCGCCGGGGCGTTGACAGCATAGGAATAAAAAAGCCCGTTTTGCGTTATCTCTACGCAGACCACAGCTAAGATGAATATATTCGGCAGCAACAAGGAACTACAGATACTCAAGCGTTTCGGCAGGGGAGATGCCTCTGCCATGGACATGCTGTATGCCGAGTACGCCGACTATCTGACCGGTGTCTGCTGCAGATACATTGGCAATGAAGACGACCGCAAGGACGTGCTGCAAGAAGCCTTCATCAAGATATTCACGTCCATCGGCCATTTTAGCTACCGAGGGGAAGGATCGCTGAAGGCATGGGTCACGCGTATCGCTGTCAACGAGGCACTGCAATACCTGAGACAGCAGTGCAGGTGGAGCCCCATTGACAGCGACGCCCCGCTTCCCGACAGTTCGGAGGAGCAACCACCCGATCCCACCATAAGCACCGACAGGCTCGTGGAGCTCATCCAGCAGCTGCCGCCTGGCTACCGGGCCGTGTTCAACCTCTTTGCCATCGAGGGCCTGAGCCACAAAGAGATAGCCCGACAGTTGGGCATCACACCGAGCACTTCGGCCTCCCAATACTTCAAGGCCCGCGCCATGCTGGCCAGAATGATAAAGGAAAACAAAAAATAATAACAACCCATAGACATGAAGCAGAAGAAATCCAACTTAAGCCGCCGTTTTGCGGACTATGCTCCCAAGGCACCAGAGGGATTGCTCCACGACGTGAAAGCCGAGATGGAGCGACGCCAGCTGTCTGTGGGTCGTCCGAAGTTGAGAGAGAACCACCTCTTGATGGGGCGGGTGGCCTTACTCGCTGCCGCTGCCGCCGTGGCGCTGACCCTTGTCATGGTTTGGCGCAGCAGCGATAAAGCCACCATGCCGACGCTCACAGCCGACAGAGGAACAATGACCGAAGGGCAGAAGACTGAAGAAAAAAAGATGACCGACGCAAGACCAACCGCCGACGATGTCCCCGGCAGCGCCACGGTCTTGTCTGGATTATCTTCAAGAGAGAACAGGCCGCTTCGGGGACAGCCTGAAACGATTGAATTCTTAGCAGAGGCAGGGCATACAGTAGAACAGCAGACAGCCGTCACTCAGGCTCCGGCCTCAGAGACTTCGGCGCAAAAACAAGGGCAGCCGACCACAAAACGGTCTGCCCGCCATGATGACGATGCCTATGACGAGACGCGTGATATCGCAGACTTCGGCAACACCCGCCACAGCTCAAACCGGCTTACCCTTTCGGCCTACTATGGCTCCGGCGGCAGCGACATGCACGGAAACGCGCAGGGCGTGGTCATGGCGGCCGCAGCAACCTTTGGCGAGAATGCCGACTTCCTGGATCTCCAGAATGCCAAGATGACTTATGGATCGCCGTCACGGGTTACGGCTAACATGAAACATCATCGGCCCGTACGTGCCGGGGTCAGCATACGCTGGCAACTCTCCCGTCGGTGGGGAATCGGTAGTGGGCTCACCTATTCCTATTTAAGGTCGGACTACAGCGGGCGGGATGCCCGGGGCGAGACCACAGGCGAACAGCACCTGCATTATATCGGCATTCCACTGAATGTTGACTACAGCATCTGGCAGAGCCGCCACGTCCGCGTATATCTCACCGGAGGCGGAGAAGCACAGAAACTCGTCAGCGGCCACAGCAATGAAAGCTCAACCGATGGCAGTGAGAGCAGCTACAAAGTGAAGGAATCGCGAATGCAATGGTCGGCCCAGATGGCCGTTGGTGGCGAATACCACCTCCTGCCCGGCTTGGGCGTATATGTTGAACCCGGTGTGGACCACCATTTCAAAAACGGATCTTCGGTGGACAACTACTATAAACACAAGCCCACTTCGTTCTCGCTGAATGTGGGCCTGCGGTGGAATTTCGAATGAGAACAGGCGATGCCCGCGGTTATGATTAAACTTTATTAACTATATCGTGTGCAATATCGTCCGGATTCCTGTATTTTACAATAGGTTGCGACCTCGCAAATCACGAAACTTATAACAAACAAAATACAAAAAAAAATGAAACAATTCAGATCCATTGCTTTACAATTAATGGCCTTAGTCTTGGTCGGCGGTATGCTCGCCTCTTGTCTGAACGACGACGACGACAACGACAACAGCTTCTCCTATCTGTCCAAATCAGAGCAGTTGCAGGCCTACGGTGTGATAGCCGGCAATCATGCGGGACGTGTCTATTGGGTCAGTGCCAACGGTATGTCGCAGGCAAGGCTCGACTCGGCCGACGTAACGCTCAACGTGGTCAACGACTCTACGGCTTACATCTACAACTTCCCCACCAAGCCTCTGGCCGACACCATCAAGACGGAATACTCAGACCTGAAGGCCGCCATGCTCCAGCAGCCCAACACGACGCTGACCATCTATACGCGCTACTTCCGTCTGACCCCCATCTATTTTCAGGCAGACCCCTACAACATCACTTACAACGTGACTTACGGCGGTGCCAACCACAAGGTGGAAGTGGCCTTCTATACACAAATGCCCAATTACCTGTTCGGCACTTACGATTCCAGTTCCAAGCAGTTGCAGATTGTGATGAATGAGGGAGCCGTTTGGGTTGACCGCGAGAACAACGGCACCAATCCTACGAACCACCTGATCACCTCGCGCAATTTTCTGTATAAGAGTATCTGAAAGGCCGACTGACTGACGGTGAGTGCTGACGCAGTACTGCTGCGTTGGCTTGGTCGCGATTCTTCTGCTTATCCTTATCAATAAAGGGGGATGTATCAAAATTCTGATGCATCCTCTTTTTCGTATTATTTAGGTTCAATGGATATTTCCATGGATTGGATATGTTGTTTCATTTCGTATAGTCCTGACTTCACCAATGAATAAATGGTAATAGAAAATCATGGACGAAAATTGCCTTGGCATAAAATTGCGCCAAAGGCGCATAAAATCAACGCATCCTTGCATCTGCCCAAAAGCGGTTTGGAATGCCTTGACTTGAAGCTTTCTGCCGTAGAATTTTATGCGTTAGGACGCAATTTTACGCGATAGCGATTTTCGTCATGGGCAGGCTTGCCACCAAAGGTGT